>Ga0209977_10000122_pt1 | contig 29310 bp, 32 predicted proteins | sample SumtaG_2_FD_183113 | JGI IMG/M metagenome (GOLD analysis project Ga0209977, IMG submission 183113) | Deep subsurface microbial communities from Indian Ocean to uncover new lineages of life (NeLLi) - Sumatra_00607 metaG (SPAdes) (version 2) | ecosystem: Environmental > Aquatic > Marine > Oceanic...
CAAAAGGTAGATATATAAAGAGTCCAATAAAAACCAAACCAAATAAGACCAACTTTTTTTGCTTAATAATTATCACCCTTTTAATTTTATTTAATATTGGAATTTTTTTATGTTAGATTTTTGTTTCACTAGAATTTTATTCATGTTGTGTATTTAACTCTTATGGAACAACATATTTTATCGTATGGAAAAATCGCTCATTTTCCCCTACCAGAGAAATTCTAATTTACACGTTATCGATCACTCTAATATAACACTTTTTTTGATATTTTCAAGAAGTTTCAGCGTGCACTGATAAAATCTATAAGAAAATTTAAATTACAATCGATATAAATTAAAACACGATGTAGTTTTGCGAAATTACTTGTGTCGTTATAAATAATTTCTTTTATCCGTTATTTTTTTTCCCTCAAAGCTTTTGTAGATTTTAATGGATTCTTTCATCTTTTCGCTTTTTCTTACTTAATTACTTCAGTTAGTTTTTAATAGATGCCACTTTAACGCTCACCACTCGTACCGTATACAAGCGTCCCGATCTGACTTACCCAAGTTAAAATCTTTTTCCAATACGCAATATATTACTTGATCTCCACAATTTTATTTTCTTTATCTAAGTTATATCTAAATAAAATGATATCATAACTAAACCCAATAATTTACTCTTCGTAATTTTTAAACTCCGCTCATGTCCAGGTGTATCACTCCTTGAGGATTTAATATCTGTGTGATATTCGGGAATATCCACCCCTTTACTAACCTCCTCTTGAATCATTAATCTTTTACTCCTACAATATTTTTTAAACTTACTTTCAATTAATTCTCCGATGTATTTATTACTCACACCTTCCTTAAGTTTAAGAGTTTTGTATTCTTCATTCTTTACAAAATTTTATTTCGTTGTTAAGATAAGGACCCCTTGGAAAATTAGCGCTGAAGACATATTCTCCTTCCAATATATCGATATACCAGTCCGATAGTTCCATATCTGGTCGTTCTATTTTCGTTGTTTGGTTAGTAAAGGAGAATTGTGCCATTTTATTTGCCTTTTTAGGATCACATCCCACTGCAATGGGGACGAGAGGTTTTCCCTTAAGATAATGAATTGTAAAAGGGCTACTTAATCCATCGACGGAAATAACCTGTTCGAGAAATGGAATATTACTCATCATTCTTTTAATCAGATAATAAATCCCAATGTTAAGCCTATCTGTATAGACACGCCAATCCCCTTCGATATCATCACTTCCAGCACCATTTAGAGCCTTAATAAGCGCTTCTGTAAACACACTTGTGTCCATAGGTCGACCATAAGCACTATCACCTGGAACTGTAGAGTAATAAACAGGTGCGTACCGTCTTCCATGACTTGAAGGAGTTGCTGAAGGACCAATAATAGGATCTCCAGCGTAATTCAATGACTCAATAAGTGTCGATGAAGCAGTTCGACATGCATCAATAAAAAAACATTGCTCGCGAGCTTTACACTTATCCATCCCAAGATAAAAACCATCAAAATCAATCGTATTATCTAGGGGAGCGTGTTTATATTTACCAAAATCGTCTAATAGCAACGAAACAAAAGGACCACTAGCGATTCCGTGACCACAGAAGAAGAAGATCATTCGATTGTCTCGGTTTTCATCACCAAGATTTACCCAATGATGTATGGCTTTTTTAACATTTGACTTGTTAGCCTTTTCAATTTTGGTCTCTTTATCATCTGGAAAAATGAATTTATCATTTGCAGCATCAGATATTAGTAATTCTATTGAAGCCAAAGGTTTATCTGGATTATTATACTCACTTAGTAACCAATTTGCGAATTCACGTGCTGAATATGGTGGTGATGTTAATTGTTCCATTCCTTCGTTATCCTCGAAAGGGGTACCATCGCCTTCTGGTAAATGTGAATAAGCACCAACGCCAATCACAATAGCCTGTGTTGCAGGACCATCAATTTTCTTAGTATATATACTTGTCATCGCCCAAGTTATCTCTCTTATAATTAAATTATTAAATATACTCTTAATTTATCCAAAATATATTATTTTTATACAAAATTGGATAAACAAAAATTCATCTTAAGATATAATGATTAAGGAATATTTAAATTTTTCATCAAATATCATACAAAGATATTTTCGAGCAAGAGATTAATGCAATTCTTTCAAAAATTGACAATTTAACAAGGATAAAATAAAAATTTAAAATTGAGTATTATGTCTTATATCTGCATTTTCTCGGTCTTTCTTGAAAATATTTACCTCTCTTCGAATATATAAATTTTAGTTAATTTTTTATTATAATGAACAATACCCATCATACGAAGGAACAAGCTCGAGAGTTTCTAATACAAGAAGCGTTAAACGAAATTTGCGATATTACTGATTTTACAAAATTTTATACCCATATATATTATATCCTTGCGAAATATGGTCTCCAGTTAAACGCAAAAGAAGACCAACTTTTCTCTGGAGACGAATGGAGTAATCCTGCTTGTAAAGAATTTCTCATCAGGAGGGTGGAACAGTTCCTAAACAAGCACATTAAGTAGTTATTCTAAATAATTTCTTTTCTTCAATATTGATAACAATCCAATATCATTCGGGGGGTATTCCGCTAATCATTTCTTTAGATAAGATTTCAAGCACTGCTTTTATGGATAAAAAACAACTGAGAATAAAACCAATAAGGTTGTTTCAACACTTTTTATTAGGGGTTTAAAACAACAAATAAAAATAAAGTGATATGTCAAATATAGATTACAGAAATATTATATTAAATAAAGATTATCCCCCAAAAGTATTATATCGCGAAGTGGAAACCTCTAATTTAAATGAAATGATTGAAAAGTCCATTGATCTTCGTAAAATTAACATCATATGTAAAGGTGATACGGGAGAGGGGAGAAAAACTCTATTCGTAAAATATTGTAAAAAACATCTCCTCCAATCTAACCGGTTGTTTTTATTCCATGATTGTAAGGAATCAACTTTTTTAGAAATAATTCGATGTCTTATACACCAATTAAAATATCACTGCCCAGTAAGCCTTAAAAACCTAAATGTTAATCTAGAAAACAATGATTTTTTGTGGATGGATTTTTATAAAACTCTAAATAAAATAAATAAACCACTCACTATTTTTTTACCAAATATCAGCAATCGTCAAAATTTGTTAACTAAGTTTGTTAATTTAAAATTAAGGACGAATTTCCTATTCCTATTTTCTCGTAGTCTCTCTGACAAATTACCACTTGAAATTCAGGCTAATATTGACTTCAAATTAAAATTACACCCCTTTACTGAAAAAGAGTTCTTAGAAATAACTAAAATGTTATATAAGTGGAAATTTAAATCTGAAATTGATCCTGATGTAAATTTAAATATCGCCATGTTAGTCTATGATGAGAAAAAGGGACTTCCAGGGAATAGTTTAAGGATTATTGAAAATTTATATCCAATTTTAAAAGATGAAAAATCTCATTATCCTAATATTACCTCAAGTTTGTTTCTTAAGGTGTTTAATGATAAATTTGGTTTATCTGATATTAAACAAGAAGCAATCTATAATTATATTAAAGAGGCGAATAGATTTGAAAGGTACTTTCTAAGATTTTTATTAGACGATCTTGATGAATCTATATTTGTCTCTTATAGTGTGATCCAAGAAACATATGATTTTACTTGTGACGAACTTAAGATTAGACCCGATTACGATCACTTCTTTAAGATATTAAAGTCAATACTGGATATTTCCATTATTAAAAGTAAAAAAGAATGGCTACATCATAACGGTAGAAGAGTTAACGATGTAAACTTTTATAAAAACGATGAATTTTGTATAGTGACTGATGCAGAAATGGTGAAACAAACAATTCGATATGTGACATCTAATCCGGATTTTAATTGATATGAAATTTTCATTTTAATTAAAGTACTTCCATAGTAATTCATTTGTTTATAATTACGATTTCCACCATGATTTTATTTCTGACGATAAATTTTTTCATGCTTGCATAATGTGTAAGAGTTATTTAATTGCAGATTTTAAAAAACGACTCCTATTTTCTATGAAATAATAATTTAAAATCCAGAAAGATTTCATAGAAAAGGAAGAAAGCTTAGTATTGAAATCTGAAAATTGCATATCAGGTTACGACACTTCAGCGATAATGGATAGTATTATTCAATTGCTTATTTATGTAAAGAGGATTTTGGGGAGATACAAGATTTTGATATGGCGAGAGTTTTAATAAAAAAGTTAATTCTTTAAGAATATAAATCGAAAGGATATACCAAATTCTTAGCAATTTATCTTTCTTCACGATTGATTAAAATTCTATAAAATCCAATTAAACTTTAAAAACCGAAAGTAATTATGAGTAGATTAAATACTAATATTGATTTTTTAATTGTTACAGCCCCCAAAATTGAACGAGACGCATTAAAAAATATTTTAAAAGTTCTCCTCGTTCAAAAATTATAGTTATTTATAATTAACTGCTCTAGAAATAAGCAGAAATCAATGACACCATTACAGAGTCCATCAAGAAATTGATCTAAAGGTATTAAATTGTCATTAAAGTTAATGTAACAATAAACTATATCTGAAGTCTCACTTTTTACTTTGTATTCTAATTTTATAACTGTTTGGTGTGCTATCTTATCCCTAAGTGATCTTTTACTTATACTGCTTAAGACATGAATCCAATTATTCTTATCATATATATTGAACTCAATTTTTGTTTTTAGAGGTTCCAAATTAATATTATGAGAATTTATAACTTTTTTACAGAATTTAGTAAAACTATCTATTCTTAAATTGATCAAAAAATAAGCAGATACATAAGTAAATATATCCAAAATTGAACGAGCAAAGAGAATCATTGCTTCAATATGATATAAAGCTTCAATTTCGTATAATCCAATAAGTGGATCGAAAATTTGTCCAATGTTCAATCTTGTAGAGAATTCAGAATCTTTTGCTTTTTTCTTTGCTATTAGCATCATTAGTAATCTTCTACTGGCATTCTCAATTTTTAAATATAAGTTTCCTTTAGTGGAAACATCCATATTCTCTTTTTCCGCAATTTCATTAAGATAATAATTGATTCTTGAAAACGGTAATCTCTCTATTTCGAAATCAAAAGGATATTCTTCTCCAAAATAAAAGTTTAAATCAATTGGGAAGTTAAATTTGTTTTTTTTGTTATCATTCATTATTCATCAACTATTTCAAGTTAAATTCTTAAATTTTCGATTGAGCTTAAAATATTCATGGATTTTGAGGATTATATATTTACCTTATAATTTATTTAATTACCAAATTTTATTGTTATTGTTGACAAAGCTGAATTCTCTCATCTTAAAATATGGTGAATAATATGGATAAGACAATTCTTATTGAGAATGTAAACACTCTCTGCTTTGACAAATAACATGCTTTAATTAATAAATCCTTTTTAATAAATCCTTTTTTACCATCTTGTTTTTAACAATAGCAATATCTTTCTTTTAAATGTCAGTAAAGTTATAAAATAAATATCATATTTATAATTAAATTATGATTCAAGAGTTAAATAAGAATATCTACGAAATTTTTGAGTTACTAAAAGATTCTTATGGGCATATCGATTTTAGAAGTGTTTTATTTAGAAAAGATGGTTGTCAAAATCGTTTATTCACAATCTTGAGATTTTCTAATAAGACTGAAGGTGAAATAAATAAACATTATGAAGAATTAAAAATAGAAAAAATTAAGACAGAAAATTTTGAAGTTGAACATAGGGTTGTTCAAGTATCCGAATGGGAAGATTTGCTCATTGGATTATACAACGAAATTTATGAGGAAATTGAAATATATGACAATGATGAGTTTCGCTATAACTATAATCAATACGAGCAATTTAAATCAGTTTTTATAGAAGAATTTAAACCGCTTTATAACACACCTTCTATGAGATTTTACTACACTGAAGAAGAAGTTAAAAAACATAATCTTATCAGTTTTCACTATAATTTATCCAATGAAAACAAAGATCATAATGAGTTATTTAAAATCCTTAATAAAGAGATTTTAAGAATAGGAGAAGATGATATTCATGATATTATAAACCGTACCCTTGAACTCGATGGTTATGGTTCGTATAACCGCCTAATATCTATTTTATTGCCAATTTATATTAATATTAATGATTTAGCTTACTCTAATGATATTCTCACCGGAAAAGTAATTTTCCATAAAATCTTTAATGGATCTAAGATATTTTTAAGGATATATTCTGAGCCAAATTACAATAACAAAAAATTAACAGGAAGGGAAGAATTCACCATCGAAAAAGATGGTGAGGAAACTGTATCATTGGAAAATGAATATTATGAATCTTCATTTCAGATAGATTTTACCAAGTATGATTGTGACCCAAATTTTAAAATTAGAATATTCTGGGACAAAATTCCAAATATTTATCTAGTTAATCTCGAGAAATCATTTGGTTCTCCAAAATACCTAAAATCCTATGAGAAATTAGCGAATATAGATGAAGAACAAAAAAAAATTGATTTTAAATTAAACTATGAAAATATTATTGATCTTGTTATCGCCATTAAAGAAGATTATATGGAGATTATCGATAATATTAATAATGCTTATAGAAAAGGACTTTTTGATTGCGTGTATATTTTAGTAAGAAAATTACTTGAAAATTTGATGATTGATTGTTTAAGAAAGTATTATACAATGCATAAAGTTGATAAATTTTATAATCGGCATAAAGAAAAATTTCATTCATTTAGTCAACTTAAAATAAATCTCAACGAAATGATAAATGATCAAGACTTCAAGGGATCAGTAGGAGATATCCGACAAGCTTTAATAGATTATTTAGAGATTTTTAGAGAAACTGGCAATTCAAGTGCTCATTCTTTTTTCAGTATCAATCATCAGCATCTAATAGAAGATAATCGAGATAAGCTGATAATCATCATAACACAATTAGTTAAGATTTACAATAATATAAATCATAATTACGAAGGAGATATAGTAAATTAAATCATATTATCAATAAAATAGTTCTCTAAGATTTTTAAATCCTTTTTTTGATAAGATACGCTATTTCTCATACATCTGTACTGGTCTTTATTTATATATGTAGATGTCCTTCGATCAGGTAATCAAATTTCGATTATGTATTCAAACTTGTTTTTCAAAACTCTAAATATATTAACCTCATAATCGATTAATATCAATATTTAAATAACTATAATTTAAACATATTGTAAAAATCTAGTTAATGCATAAATATGAAATTAGTTAATACTAGTCTTAATAAGTTAATACAAGACAAGAATCTTACCTTCCTTATCGGAGCAAGTTGTTCAGTAAATACTCCTTCATGTCTTCCAACAGGTAAAGAAATGATGGAAGATATAGTTGAATTTTCCTGTTATGAGCGTTTTAAAGAGGATTTAAAAAATCTCATTGATAAAAATGGATTAAGGTTTGAACAGTTAGTAGAAATTTTCACGGAGTTTATAGATAAGAATTTGCATTGTATTGACTTTTTTTCTGAATGCAAATACCCAAATTCTATCCATCTACTATTAGCTTGTATGATAGAAAAAGGAAATTTCGTCATTACAACTAATTTTGACTCTCTAATTGAATTTGCTTTAATAAAGATTGGAATTTCAAGAGATTTAATCCTCCCTGTTATAACCAAAGATGAGTTTCAATTATATGAGGATCCTTATGAAAATTTTAAAAAGAGTAAATTTTCTATATATAAAATCCATGGTTCTCCATTAGATATTATTAAAAATACTTCAAAAACTGAATTAAGACAATCTCTTGTAATAATTACTAAATCTTTCGTAAGAAATAAAAAAGGATTAAACATATTTGAATTAGAACCTTATAAACAAAAAGCTATTGAAAACTTGCTAAAGAATAATTTTTCCCAATAGAACTGTAATTGAAGAACTGGAATGGAGGCATACTTACAATTTCTGAATATAACAATGATCTGAGCAGAAAATCTAAAAGAGAAAAAATCAAACCTCGAGAACTACCGGAAAAAATAAGCAAAACTGAGGAGGGAATTAAATATAAAAAGCGCACAATCGATGTTGTTAAACCTCTAAATAAATCGAGTTATAGGACACGAAGAGTAGTTTTTAGACATTTAAATCCGTATATATTTATTCCATGCATGATAGTTGGTACAATTTTACTCTTTATCATTTATTATCCCTCTATACCCACTTTTATATTTGCTCTATGTATCAGCATTTTTATTGTAGTGATTATTATTATGAAATATATTTCCCTTAGGGAGGGGACGCGTGAAAAGAAAAATGGGAAAAGTTATTAAGCTTTTAGAACAACCCAATCAGTCATTTTTAATAACTATGTTAGCTTTGATTTAAATTTTTTAATCTTTTCCTTTGTTTTAGAAGTAAATTCATATTCTTCAATTCCAGTGTCCAAAGATTTTTGAAAATATTCAAGAGCTTGGATATCATTTCCACTTCTAATTAGAAAATCTCCTTTAGAATCATAGAGATCGCTTAAGAATTTCAAATCATCTGTAAAAATTCCAATAGATTTGTCAATTAATTCCAAGGCTTCTTTATGTCTATCCATATGAGAGAATGCATATCCTCTTACTTTTAAATGGTATTTATTTTTTTTGTTATATTCTAAGTCTTTGGTAAATTCCTCAATTTTTTCATACTTTTTGAGGTTCATTAGACATTGTATATAATCCCCTATGGAATCATCAAAGGTTTTGTCGATTTCAAGAGAATTGCGAAAATATTCTATTGCTTTTTTAAAATTACCGCTGTTAAGATAATATTTACCCATATTATTAATAGCAATCTTTTTTTCTTCTAGATTTTTTGACAACTCCAACGCCTTCTTACATGCTTCAAAACAATCTTCCATATTACCTTGCTTTTGTTTTATAATAGAGATTCCCACCCAGGGGTTGAAGTATTCTTTATCTAATTCTAAGCATTCTTGAAGTAATTCTTCAGCGTAAACCAAATCTGGTTCAAAATCTATTAATAACTGAGCTAAATTTAATTTGGTGGATAAATCGTTAGGAAAGTGAAGATTAATCTTTTCATATATTTCCTTAGCTTGCTCAAAATGTCCTAAATAGGATTGAACGAGAGCTAATTTAAACCAAATTTCTGGATGTTCAAAGTTATTCTTTTCTGCTTTTTTTAATAATTTCGATGAAGCTTTGACATATTTTACCTCATTTCTTCCACTTTCCTCAAAATATTGTTGATTTAACCTTAATTTTATGTCTGCAAGAAGATATCTAGCATAAGTAAGAATGCTATCTGTATCGTTCGGAAAAACGGATGTTAACTTAGTCAATTCAATCTCAGTGAGCTCTAAATCATTTTTCGAATAATAGCATAATGCTAATTTAAATTGTGCTCTTTTCCAATATTCTGCCCTGTTATTTTTTGTATATCTCTTGAAGTATTTGATAGATTCATCAAAGCTTTTAAGTTTAAAATAACAATATCCTAAACCTAGAATTGCACTCTCATTAGTATTATCAATTTGAAGTGCTTTTTCAAAAAAAACTATTGCCGTATCAATATTATTTTGCTGGTAATGATGATCTGCTTGTCTTAATATTGTGTTTAGAGAAGTAGTAGATCTTGAGGACCTTTGTATAGTATAATCATCAGAAATGTAATAATCCTTTTTTTCTTCTTCGCAATAATATATTTCATCACTTTCCTCATTACAAAAGTAAGGTTTTCTTACATTTATGATATTCTTTAATAGTTTCATTGCTTCTTGAATATAATATAAATCCTCTTTTGGAGAAAAGGCTTTAAAAGTAGAATTAATAATAATATCATCCTCTTTTTTTATTTTAGTTAGAAAATTCATTCCATTCTTAGCAAAACCTACAGGTATTAATCTATTTGTATTATGTGGACTTATTGAGACCGATAATGAAGTTGAAAAACATCTCAGCGCATGTTTATAAGCATTATAATCTTCTCTATCTGCAAATGTTTGAGCCATTTGGCGTAAGAGGGTAATAATATTATTTTCAATAATTTCTACTTCTACTCCACATGGAGAGAGATCTTTATCAAAAAAAAATACGTATTTCCAATAAGGGATTAAATTTTCATTTAATTTCACTTTCTTTTCTAAATATTCTTCCAATTTCCACGGATTTTTAAATTCTGAAATCTTATCATAAACACCGAAACTTCTTTCGTTAATATTTCTTGGAAAACTAAGATTAAACCATAAATCTAAATCATCGCCTTTTTCTAATGCAAAAATAAAGCTGAACAATGTTTCAATAATCTGAAATTTTAGAAAATGTACTTCGAATTTAAGGTAAGTTAAGAATTTCTTTTTATAATTTGGAATTGTGTCAATTCCTTTTACATCTCCTAATATTTCTTCACATTCATTATAACTTTCTATTCTATCCTTTAGAAACTTATATTTTAATTCCCAATAGTCTAAAAAGTAATCATTATAAAATCTTTTAAAATCTTCATTCAAATTTTTCACCACTTTGATCTTCGATCAATTCAATAAGGGACATCTAAAGAATACATCACTCCATTAATATTATTTTTTATGATTGATTATGCGTATTTTAATAATTAGTTATCAAGTTCTCTAAATATTCAATTTCTTTTAGAATTTCACTCATTTCAGCTTCGAAAACAGGAATAGGAACATTTTCTCAATTACACCATGAGCTCTAAAATTCTTATTTTAAAATAATTCCCCAATATTCTTTACAATCATTTTTCAATTTATTCAATATGAATAACAGAACATCTTTCACCGTTATCTCACTTGGATCTTTTTTTGCTTCATAAAATCCCTTACAAACAAAAAAGTCTCCTCCTTGCACCTTTATCGAATTATTGTAGAAACTCCCAAATCCATATACATAAATCTCGTCAATCCATAAGTATTTAAAATCATCTTTAAAAAAATTCAAAAATACTTTCTTCTCTTTGTAATCCCCCTCAATTGGAATATGAAGATCTTCTTCATTTACAGAAATTTTTGGATCTGAATAAATGTGTTGCGCTCCTGTCCTTCCCATAACACTCATAAGCAATCTTTTATTTGTGTCGAATTTGAGTGTATAAAATACTTCTTTGATAATATCAAACATTTTTTGAACACGCTCATTTCTCAATTTAATCTCGTGGTTAAGCGTTTTTTCTAACCGTTCGTTGGTCTTTTTGTTTTGCCACCAATATAAGACGATTGCAATTATGATGGCAATGGCATTTGATATTGAACTTACTATGATACTCACTAACGATAACCATTCTTCCATACTATCATAATAGATTCTGAATTTATAAATAAATACAATGAGGAAAGTTAAAAAAAGTATTTATCAACTAATGGACAATAAATTAAAATCTATGTTTAATGTTTAAGGAGCGATATGTATAGAATTACTCTTCTCTTTTCTCTGGTTTCAACTTTTTAGTTGAAATCTATTTTAAGTGACATAAAAAGGAAAAATCCCGGCGTTATATTAAACCGATTAAGTGAAAAGATTTAAATACTGCGAAATAATTGTTATTCCATAGAAAGATAAAATTCGACCGATTCAAGTCTTTTGAATTTTAATCTGTCGCTAAGTTAGATTTGAAGTTTAAAAAAAGCGTAAATAAATAAGGATAATAAAAAAAATGGAAATAAGATGGGGGAAAAATAACCGTGACTCCTGCGCCACCCTGGATTTTTGTCTTTTGGTAGTGTGTTCTACACTCTACACCCCTCCCCCTATTTTTTTTCTGACCTTATTATTAGGTCGCGGCAGCAGGAGTCTTCCTTTCCTTTTGCAATTTTGAGAAATAAACTGGAAATTTTGTAAAATAAATTGGAAAAAAGCGTTATAGAAACTTTTCTTTGCTACTCTTCATGTAATGAACGATATAGCTATTATTTTATTAAATTAAATTTCTTCAATCTCTCTTGTGAACAATATTGCGCTACTTCTTCAGATGAATATCCAAATAAAATCCCCGATATGCTTTTTTGATCCAGAGTCACCTCAATCTACATTTTCTGGAGTCATGTTTGTCTCTCTTTTTAAGGATACTTCTTACATCGAGGATATTGCGTTGTTGTTGAGGGAGACTGGGGAATGTTTGATTTCGCTCGCAACCCGCCCTAACATTAGCAGAGAAATTTTAGCAAATTGCGGGGTGCTCGTTTCGTTCCTTCTTAAGAAATTAAAAATTCTAGGTTTTAAGATGGAATTAGTTATTCATAGAATCTAATTTTATATAAAAATCATTAAAAATAAGAATGTGAAACTGTAGAAAAGAAGATAAATTATAAAATAATTTTAAGATTCATAAAAAAACCATTAAAATAATGGTTAAATAACCAAATAACTAGATCCTTAAATTTATTTTATCATATAGTTTATTTAGATTAATTAGAAAAAAGAATTGAAAATATGAAAAATAAATTATATAATTTTATAAAGATTTTAGTAGAAGGATATTTCTGATTTAGTAAAGAAGTGAAAAAGTATCGAATATATGAATAAAAAATTCCAATAGAATGGGAATTTCGAAATTGGATTTCGAAGTTAATCGCGTTTAAAAACCTTTAAATTATACTTAGAATTAGATATTGTATCGATTTTTTAGTCGAGGGAGAGGTTGTTTTATCCAGATTTGAAGGGGGGCTTTCCTGTAAAATAAGGCTCTATTGACAATAATAAAAAGAAACTAAAAAAAAAGAAATTTAATTATTTTTTATTGCTTCGATATCTTCAATTATACTGGAAATTTTCTCAATCAAATAATTAGCTACATCTTCAGGGATTTTACATTTCTCCAAGAGAAAATTTATCTTTGTTATTGCATGTTCTAATTTACATTGGGTATATTCTAAGATACAGTCAATACTATAACCCTTTGAAATCTTAAATAGTGCTAGCTCCAGAAGCTTTGCAGAACACGAGATCTTAGCGCTAAGACATCTCCCTACGCAACATGGAATTTCATCTTCAATGAAGTCCTTCAAATTAAGTAGCTCAACTTCGATTAAAGCTATCTCATACGCTTGTTCTTCTCCTGTAGACGCTCCCATTAGAAGTACAATGTTGTTCCTTATTTCATGTAAGGAATCTATTATATACTCGGCATGGTAGTCTTCAATCAAGCCTTTTCTATTAAAAATCTCAGTTCTATGTTCAGCAAATCGTATAAATAGCTTTGCAAGGTAATCATGAAATAGAGCACAGGTAATACTTCCGTCTTCGAAGTAGTTAAATGCTTCATACAAATGATCTTGTGCCTGTGTTAGTTTTCTATTAAGAGAACGAACTACATGAGGGCATGAATTCTCATCTATATAGTTCTTTAATTCTTCTAATTGCCAAATAATATATTCATAAGTAGGGTATAAAACATTTTCAAAAGCACCAGTAATAAAAGAAGTTAATACATCATTTGGGCGATCATCATCGCCATCCTCAACTTGAATTACAACTTCAGAAACTCCGCTTTGAAAAAGCCATTTATTTTCAAAAATAAATGAATAAGTATTCCCGTATTGAATTTGAGTAATTGGTTCAATTAATTCTCCATTAATAAAGGTTGAAATATCTCCTATTCCACTCTCATCTATCGCAGTAAAACTAATATTTATTTCAAAAATACTCGGAATTAGTATTAAATTTGATAATTCTGGTGATACTACATCATCATCTAATATATCTTGGTCTCTCGTTAGTTCGGTTGTGAGAGAATCTACAATTAAGGTTCTATCATTGTCATTATCTCTTACAGAAATTTCAAGGGTATAAACACCCAAATTCGGCGGGAGATTCCATGTTCCTGCTTCTGTACCCTCGAGGTTTATAACATAATCGTCTGAACCTTCTGTCGATTCGTAACTAATTGTAATATTTATCTCACTTATTCCAGAGTCTAAATCGAAGACATTCCATTCAAAATAACCTGGATCGCTGTCAAGACCGCTTCCAGTATAGTCAATAAGAATTTCTGGAGGTGCAGAATCATCATCTATTATATCTATTGTAATTTCTACCGTCCTAGTTAATGCATCATCTACCCTATCATTATCATTATCAGTAGCAGTAAACATAAAATTATGAGTTCCGAGACTATTTGGTACAGGATAGGCTCCACTGGGATCAACAGAAAGCCCAGAATCATCCGAAGCGGTCACGATAACCTCTCCTGGATTCCCATCAGTTCCATCTCCAGTATAAATATAAATCATTTCTGGATATGAAGTATCATCATCAATTATAGTAACTGAGTCAGATTCAAAACCTAAATATCCATCATTGTTCTCAACTTCTACATATATAGTATGCTCTCCTAAAGTATTAGGAACATCATAATCACCTAATATATCTCCTGCAAATTCTCCATCAATTAAAACGGTAATTGTATCTTCATTTATCCCACTCTCATCATCATCAGCAATAATATTCCATTTTCCTGGATTTCCATCAGTTCTTTCTCCTAGTTTATAATCGATAGTAATAACTGGTGGAGTTGAATCCATAGTAGGAGTTGCAAGGAAAATATCATAATCATTCCCATCCCATCTTACCCATGTTATCTGTCCATTGTGAATTGAAGTAACATAGTCATCATAATCATTTTCTGTAATCTGAGTCATTATACCGGTGTTTAAATCGTAAATCATAATCTCGTAATCAAATCCATCATATTGATTCCACACTATTTGACCATTATGGTGCGTAGTTCCTCTATCATCGTAATTGTTGTCTGTGACTTGAGTTGTTATCCCTGTGTTTAAATCGTAAAAAAATATCTCATAATCATTTCCATCATATCCACACCATGTTAATAATCTATTATGGATCCAATGCCCTCCATCATCATAGTCATTATCTGTGATCTGTGTTGTAATATTTTTATCTGAATCGTACATCATTATCTCATAATCGTTTTCGTCATACTGACGCCATGCTACTATTCCATCATGGATTTTTGGCACCTGATCATCAACTGAATTTTTAGTAACTTGAGTGATTTGACCTGTACTAGAATTATAAAGAAATACTTCCCAACCCCTTGATTGTCCGTGACGTCCACCTGCTTGCCATGTTACTAACCCGTTATGTATTTTCGGCCACCAATCCTCATATCCATGCGTGTATGTGACTCTCGTGGGTATCCCTTTTTTACAATCATAAAACCATATTTCATTCCATTCAGGACTACCCCCATTTCCAACACACGTTACTTGACCATTATGAATCTTCGTGTCCCAAAAATCCCATTTTTTACTACTCAAAATACGGGTAGTTATACCTGTACTATGGTTATAAACCCATACTCTACTTAAATCATACCAAGTATGTGTACGCCATACAACTAATCCATTATGAATGTCAGGTTCACGAATTTGTTGACTACCTGTAGAAAGTTGGGATGTAATTCCTGTAAAAGAATCATAAAGATATATGTGTTCATCCCCAGTGATCGCTTGATATCCCTCCCAAACTACGAGCCCATTATGCACTTTTACTCTATATTCTTGACGGTTATTATCTGTAATTTGAGTTATGTTATAATTAGGATCTCCATTGTTGGCAAACGAATTATCTCCTTTGCTTGAAATTAAATCAACAGGAAAAGCAGAACCTAAATATAATAGCCCTGAAAATCCTACTATGGTAAATATCAATAGAATTAGATTTAATATAATTTTAGGATTCTTCATTTAAATTTCACCAAAAAGATTATTGATTAAGATATTAATTTGCACTCTAATATTTAACATTTATGTAAAAGTTAAATAAAGACCTACTTATTATGTAATTATATTGAAAGGGGAAGTTAACTGGATATAACATTATTCTAGAGATTCCTCAAATGTTGTCCAACAAATTTCAATCTATTGGTCTTAGTATTCAATCCATAACTTTTAATATTTAACTCATTTATCAAGAATGATTAGGCTATCCATAGTTTTTTTAGAAGTAATTCTTCGCTTATTGATCCACTCTTTTCCAAATCTTAGATAATAAAATTAAGAGGAGTGTAAAAGAATGTGTAAATAAAATAGAGTTTAGCGATTAGACAAAAGGTAAATTTAAACGAGTTCTTTATAAAACACTTATCCTTGTTTAATCGCTTGAGTATATCAGCGCCTCTTGGTTGCCCAGTTTACTTATGATTTCTAATTCATTCCCGCTTAACGGTAAGTCCTTAGTAATAGGATACCAGAGCCTGAAAAACACCTTTAATTTCGCGCACTCAAACAAGCTTTTAACTAATATATTGGGTCGATCATCCTCAACTAATAACGAGATGCCTATTTGTTTAAACGACTCTAAGATGTCCTGTATATATTGATCATATTGCCTACCGTAAATGCTCCCAGTGATTGGTCGACGAAACAACTCATGTGCGCCTTGTTCTACTAAGATAAAAAACAACAACTATTAAACCTACCGTGATAATTTAACGCTTTTGGCACGAACATTTTGAGATAAATTCCTATAGAAAAGACTTTTTCGTTGTTGGTATCGTACTCAACGCCAAAATTCAAAGCGATTGGAGAATAACGAGGAATTGCGTAAGAGTGCGTTTGGTTGCGTCCATAATCGGGATAAACGAGCTTATTCTCGATTAATGCTTGAGCCTTAAGTTTTAACAGCGGTAATTCGGAGTAAATAGGTTTCGGTAAGCTTCCAACTTTAATTAAATCTTTATAGTCCATATCCAAGACACCTCCAATCTCTCCTTAACTCTTTACTAAACTTCTTTTTAGTATCTATCTTACTATAATAATATTAACTTTTTCATTCTCTCTCAGAATGAATCGTTGTTATTTGAATTATAATTTCATATTTTTTAAAAAAATACAATTAAAATCCTTCTAGCTATAACTCGATTTAGATTTTCAAATAAATAAATGTCAAAATTGTTAAAATTAAAAAAGCAATTTAAACTAATATTCTCGTTTTGAGTCAAAAATACTTACACGATCCCTTGATTAATAACATCATAGACGATCTCGAATCGCGATTTTCGGGGCACATCGTCAGCGTGTTCGGAATTGGAAGCTATTTCGACGAGAATCTCCCCCCTAACTGGATCGAGAACGATATAGATTTGGTCGTAATCGTTGACTCTTTAGAGGATATCCCAAAACAAGACTGGACCGAAGTGAGGTACGAGAAAAAGCAGGTAGGGAATAAAGAAATCTGGATAGGATTTAATAGCCTAGAAGGAGTTAAAAATCGGGAGCAATTTCGGAAGGAATACCTATGCTATAAATCGAATAAAAAAAGAATTAGTAAAAACTAAAGATAAAATGAAATAAGTTTAAAAGTAATTTAGGATAAAAAAAAATCTTAATAATAGTTAATGGAGCATATATATGAAAACGCAAAAAAATTTACCCTCTGGGGGGCGAAACCCCCTTCTTTTACTTCAAGAAAATTTTACCTTTTAAGTGATATTTCTATTCTCACAATAAGATATATATATCAAATTTGACTATTGTGTCATATAATATTTACTGTTTATATTGAAAATCCAAACATTCATTAAAAGGTCGTAAAATGTCTAACTATTTAAAAATAGCGAATATTTCCTGTATCGGAGAGTCTAATTATGAAGATCGATTAGAGAACCCCTTCATAGAAATCGTGATTGATCCCGAAAAAATATTGGAAGTTCAGGACGATGAGATTCTCGCATATACGATAGATGTCCTAACCGATGATTTGATCTTTAAAATACCCATAAAATATCGTGAGGCGACTCTTAATTTAGACCATCCTAGCTTCAAGATTGTAGTTTTAGATGAGAATGATAATGAGCTATACCAATTCAATGAAGCATATCCTCCTACGGATATTAGAGATACATACAATCAATTTGATAGGTTGAATGAAGTGTTTGAATACAGGGTTCCTATCGAGTCCTTTGAAGAGAACAAGGCTAAAATATTTAAATTTAACATTAATTCTTCTTTAGAACAATGGAAATGGAAAGAAAGAAAAAAGGGTAAAAAATTGGAGACACTTCAAGAACAGAAATCATTAGTAGTATCTATAACTGCATTCCAAGTAATTCTGGTCTCAGTTAGTGCAAGTTATACTGCTGGAGATTGGAAGGATATTTATCACATTAATGTTCAGGTTAATAATCAATTAAACGAGGAAATTGACTATGAATTGACATGTACGGAAACGGATCCTGATGGAAATAGTACAAAATATTGCATTAAAAGAACTTCAGATCATCCTAGCATCTTAGATTCTCGGTTCTTAGATCTAGTTAATCTCGGTGGAGGTCTGCCACCATGTCCTCGTAATACACGAGGTGTTCCATTAGTACAGAATCATTTGGAACAGTTATGGACTATTTTAGCAATAAAAAAACAAGCTGGAAAAGATTGGGCACGATGGGCAGAACCCTTATTATTTGATAATCCAAATTTTTACTACCCTAAAACTTATGTTAGAATTTACCTTGGAGATGCAGAATATAGTCCTGAATGTATAGATATGGCAAATTTATACTTCAGAGCAATTCGATCTAAAAAAAAGAGCCCGCGAACTATCAAGAATACAAGTCATCAAGTACAAGAAACTCAAAATGGTGTGAAAGCATTACTTAATTCAATTGAGGAGATAGGAGGGTAAATTATAGTTGTAAACATATTAATCTAAAGAAATTTGTAAAACAAATGAAGAAAAAAATAACTATTATAATTCCTTTTTTAAATGAAGGAGAAGAACTCCTACACACAATTAAAAGCATATATGAAACTACATCTCCTAAATTATTTGAAATTATTGTTGTTAATGATGCATCAACTATTCAATCTACTGGACTTGAAAAGTATAAAGAAATAACGATTATTAGGAATCTAGAAAGGTTGGGTGTTGATGCATCCAGAAATAAAGCAGTGAAATTAGCAAAAACATGTCATGTTTTTATAATTGATGCCCATATGAGATTCAGAAATGATAATTGGTGCGAGAAGATTATCAAAGCCTTAAATAAAGAACCAAAAACAATCTTTTGTACTTGTTCTATAGCGTTAGACTATTCCAGACCAGATGTTACGGTAAAAAACGCAAAACTAGGAAAATATTATGGTGCTAATTTGCTTTTATATAATCATAATGGTATAGAACCAGGGAAACCTAGTAGTTATAGAGACATTATTGTTCCAAAATGGAGGAAAGGAATTAAAAAAACAGGGAAAGGGATTTATGAAATTCCATGTGTTTTGGGGGCTACATATGGAATAAATCGAAAGTGGTTTAACAAACTTAAAGGATTTGAAGGATTGAAGATGTGGGGATCTTCAGAACCTTTTATTAGTTTAAAATCTTGGTTAGCTGGAGGAAAATGCAAAATTATTTCAGATGTAGAAATTGGGCATTATTATAGAAAGAAATCACCATACACTACAGAAACTTATTATTTATTGTATAATAAGATGTTTATAGCAAAAACCATTTTCCCTAAAAATTTAGCTTCTGATATGATTAATTATCTGGGTAATAATAGCAATGTGAGAAGGTCTAAAAAATTAATAGATGCAAATAGAGATTTAATTAATGAATATAGGGAATATTTTGAAGCATTATTCACAAAATCAATTTTTGATATATGCATAAAATTCAATATTAATCATAATTGGCCTGAAAATATTCCTTATCACCAATTAAATGAGTAAGTTGGAAAGGAAAATTATCTAAATTACTTGCTAAGAAAAAAAGTTAATTTATCTCTGGTAATATATATTATCCACTCGAACTAGGATTGAAAATATTATCCCTTAAGAATTTACCTTTCTTGTTGCTGAAGTGATGCTCGGTCGTAAACTTCAACTTGGTCATGTGGTACACCATAAAAATAGAGACAAAACTGATAATCGTAGGAAAGATTTATGGGTAATTGAATCACAAGAAAAAGATCATCATATTCTTGAGCAAGATGAGAAAAGAACTGGACAATGGTAAAAAGACTTTGATTTTTTGATAACCTTACTTCTATATTTTCGATATCTTTTTTTTTTTTAAAAAAATGATGACAGTTTTGTGAAAAGATTTAAATAATATTGAAATAAATAAAGACTAATCAATTCAAAAATATATCCAAATTCAATTGTAAAAATGCCAAGTTTAAATCGGGCAGTTTTATAGTTACAAAATCATTAGGTTAATAAAAAAAAAATGGTGAATAGATTTTATGGAAAAAGGTTCAATTGTTAAGCTTAAAGAATGGGTTGATGAACATCCTGAAGAAGCAGATGTGAAACAAATTAATTTAACAACTGGGAAAGAATTTACAATGCGAGAAGTGTTGAACGAAGTTGTTGAAGCTGACAATCAAGGTGTTATCTTAAAAGAGGGTGTTGTTATACTTGGAAAAGTGGTGGATAAAGAGGAGTTAGAAATTATTGATAATACTGAAAGTTGGATAAAGAGGATTTAGCATGGCATATGTAGAATTTTTAATTATTAGAAATAAATTTGACACTGCAACAGAATATACAAATTGGATTGGGGCTGGATTAAAGGGATATCTAGAGAGTAAAGGGTATACTGTAACTGATTTAAGTGATAGTGCGGCAAATCCTGAAAATGTTGAAAATTGGTTAGATATCAATAATGAAAAAATTTCTAAAGTTGTTATTGCCCTTGACCATGGGAGTAATAATGCCTTTTACGGAGAAAAAAACAATCAAGGGGCTGAGGTTATTAACCCATCAAATGTGGCTAAATTAACAGAGGATCTTCATGTATATACGTTAGCATGCTCGACAAATGCACCTAATGGCTTGGGGCAGAAAGCCATTAGTGGTGGATGTTATTCATGGTTAGGTTATACAGAACCAGTTTATGCTATGATGCACCAAAGTTTTAAAGATTGTATTTGGACATATATAAAGGCAATGGCTGAAGGAAAAACTATAGAACAATGTGTAGAGATTTTAAGGAAGGCATATGAAGATAGAGATGCAGAATCGTTCGTTTACAAATATAATCTTGATCGAATGTTAATCCGAACACTCCCCCCATATGCTAACATGAAAATAAATACCCATTATAGAACCACCACCACCACAACCACCACAACCACCACCAAAGCACCAAAACCACAACCAAATGGATGTAAAGGGTGTAAAGGGTGCTTTATTGCTACAGCAGCCTATGGCTCTCCTGCAGCCCCTCAAGTAGCTTTTCTGCGCAATATCAGAGATAATGGTTTAAGAAAGACAAGAATGGGAGATCTTTTTGTTGACACATATGAGTGGGTTTATTACAAATTCAGTCCAAGTGTGGCGGCAATTATGGATAAAAATCCCCACTTCAAGAACTTCATGAGAAAAGTAGTAGTAAATCCTATAGTTTATACTCTAATGGGTATTTTCAAACCTCTCTATTGGATGAAGGAAAGGAAATTTAAACGAAGAAAACCCTAGCTGAAAGCGATCATTAAATTCCATGTCATAATAGCAGACCGCGAGGTTATTCCAATATGAATCACAACCAGGATTTATCTCGACGGTTTTTTTTTTAATATTTTAGTGCTGTTGAGTATTCTCTAATTTCTGAAAAGAGATTTCCTGACTTTTCATAATTAGCCACCCATTCGGTTTCAATTCTATCGCTTTTTCAAACATGAAATTGCTTTTTTTAGTTCATGTAAGATTTTTTAAATAAAAACTTGATTTACCCACTCATCGGCATTCTGAGGAGTTAATGCAAGAATCCTACCAATATAATCCATTACTCTGTCATGTTCTTGATTATGAGCACAATTTTGCATCTTTCTAAACAACACACTAATTTGGGATTGGTTTTGAGTAATAAGTTCTCAACTCGATTTTTTAATAATAATACCTTGGATTTTATGTTTTTAAAGAAAAAACAAACGCAAAAATTAAAGGAATTTTATTTAAGCACGGTTAATTATTTTTTCCTTTTTGGCGACTCAATGGAAAGGATAATAATAATTTAAGAGAAAATTAAAAAAAAAGGAATTTAAGGCTTTCTGGATTACTCTGTTTAAGTCTGTTTTAGTTATTGATCATTTACGGGGATTTAAGGTTTTCGATGACTAATCGCAAAAGAAATACCGTAAGCGGGTAGAATCACAACAAGTTGCGTGATAAAAACATTAAATTTATCTGCTGGACCAAACGCACTAATTCCTACAAAAGCAAACCCTATGAGAGCAATTATAATCTTAATTATTTCACTTCCATCTTTAAGGCGTTTACCTTTACCATCTGCTACGTCTTGTGCTGTTTGGGTAGTAAAATAAGTCAAAATTACTGTATTATAAGCATTCCATAGTATTGGAAAAAAGACATCATCATATTCAAATCGAAATAATAGTAATATTCCTACGAGTATTTCTAAGGCAATGTGAATAACTGCTGAGTAATATATCTTCCTCATTTTAATCAATTTTTTTAAAGATTTCTTTTTATATTGATTTTTTATTCTATTTAAATCTTTACATTTATGTACAATGACCCAAAAAGATAAGACCTTACTCATATATCCACTTACTTAGTTACTTTTAATAGTCGCACATCATCAAGTAATGCAATTTTCCATCTCAAATATGCAATCCCGATAAGTGAAAATACAAAAATACTGTTTATAATCCAATTTTTTAATAATCTGTCTATAACATTTAAGAGGAGAACAATCCCTATTGGGAAAAATGTATTCGAAAGAAATCTCATCGAAGATTTCATATGAAGAAAAATCAAATACCGTAAAATGATTGGAATCAGTAAAAATGGAATTAGAAAAATTAAGGGGACAATCATGACAGAACTGAGTCCATTAATTAAATATAAGATGATAATAATTATTGAAATGACCGTTCCTAAACATAAACCGTAACAACCAGTACAGAAATACTTGCCTTTAAATTTGAATTCCTTACCTTTTTCACATAGTTCTTTATTATGATGACAGTGAACAATAACGAATGAGCCAATTCGAGTTACCATCCATGATGGCATCTCTTTAGTATTGTCATTCATAAACTGAATTCCTGTAAATCTTATTGCCAATAGAATAGCTCCAAGCAAACATAATATTATTGGTCCTTTTGAATTGAATAATAAACTACTTAATAAGACAAGGAAAAGAGAAGTAATCATAAAACCGACAAGATGTTTGTAGCTTTTAAAAAACACTAATATCACCTATAAAAGTAGTATAAAAGGGACCCATTGGAGCACTTAAAATCGGGTGTTTAATTCCTAACATATTGGTAATATTTGTTTCTATAACCATTCTATATCATTTTTCTATTAATTTTAGTCAATATAATTTAGACAATATTCAAAGAGCAAATTTTAATTTATAATATTTACTCTTTACTTTGGGATTTAAGGCTATTTTACAGCCTTTAATGTAAACAATAGAGGAATTTCAGCTTTTTGATTTTTTAATCGAAAAAATCCGTCGGGTCCACGTTCTGCAAACGAGAATTGCTTCCAGACAGTGAAAGGGTATTCATTTAGAAATTCAATTCTCAAACCAGCTTCGATCAGTGAATTAATTATATCTAATATGCTGTGAGCCCATTCTTATTGTTCTTTTGGTTCAAAAGAACAATGACGGCATTTTTAAAGCAATCTACACAGAACTGGGACTTAGATGTAATTTTACACTTTCAATTGTTAATCGCCTAATTTTCCATAAAAAAATTGAATTAAAAGAATTTGAAAGAGCACTATATGTGTATAATAAATTGATTTACAATAAAACAAAAATATATTTTATTCCTGGAGAAGATGACTATGCGTTAAAAAGAATTTCCCTTATCCAATCGAGTTCAAGTATACATAAGAGTCAAGAAAGACTAATCAGTAGATTAGATTTAATTGTGGCTCAATTAAATAAAAGAATTGAATTTGAGGTTCCTGAAATTATTAAATCTGAAGCTCTTAAAATTGTCCTTGGTAAAATTGATAAAACTGAAGGGAAGAGCGGACTTAAACACACTAATATCTCAGGAGCTAGTTTGCTTTTAGCATTTAGAAAAATTCAAATACCAATTCCTCTAGATTTTGTTGGCGAAGCTGGAGTTAATTCAGAATTAATTTTAAAAAATAAAAAAGAAGTTATTTGAACCACTTTTCGTAATTAATAATCCATGACCTGATAGATTCTATTTTTTTGGAATAATCGACCACTTCGGTGTCGCTACCAGCGTTAGTAGAGCTGGGCACTGCTCTCCTATTGTACATGCCAGGAATCGCTTGATATATCGCTCGATTACCGCGTTTTTCGGCTTCGTTCGCAATATCTACGCCTAAATCGTACAACGCTTCAGAGGAGTAAGCTTCGCAAGGAATTACGATTTCTACGAATAATTCGGCTGCTTGGACCCAAGCGGGATCTTGGTATTCGTTCAGAGGAGTCTCTAATAACTCCCTTATTTTAAGAGCGATATGATTGGCGATGCCTCCTCGCACATCACATTTACGATCGTTTTCTGCCATATTTACATCATCTCGCTTTTATTTTAATAATCTAATTTTATTACAACAACATTTATTTTGCAATTTAATATAAAGAAAAAAAATCTCGTTTTTGTTTTACCAAGCGTTTTTTCTTTAAATAAGAGCGCTAAATTCTAAATTTAACAATTAAAAAAAACAATAAAAAATATATATCTACACGCGAAAAAAGAAAAAAAAGTTGAAAGTGAATAAAATGGAAGAAACAGCTTTTAAGAAAGACGAAACGCCTTATTTGGTTTTTACTTGTAAAAAGTGCCAGCAATATTCTTATGCTAAAACCACCCAAAAAACTAAGAAGTGTTTGCGTTGCGGTCGTACCCACCAAGTAAAAGACATATTAGGTTTAGGGGAGATCGTTTATGGAATGACTGCTGCTGTAGACACCGTAAAAAAGAAACAAACCGAACTAGCGACTCCAGAGTTCAGGTCGGAAGGAGATTTCGTTGTTGCTACGAAAAAATTTCCAACTCGAACTCTTGTTAAAAAAAGTAAGAGGAAAGTTCTATTGGATAAAGACAGCGACAAGACCATAGATTTTGAAGAACCGTTTAGCGAGATTCTGCTCGAACTCTCGAAGTTGTACGGTAAATTTCCTAAATATATGCTCGAGATCATGGCAAAAAATTACGGAATTCAGGCTTTAGAATTAAAATTACTTATCAAAAGTTTTAAGAAACAAGGAATTTTAACCGTGCTAAAAAACGAGGGCTTTTATTATCAACTTGAGGTAAAAGCTCTCTCAGATCTTCGGATTAAGGATTAATTCTACATTTTGATATCTTTCTTTAAAGTCAAAAAAATTATTCAATAACCATTCTAAGACTAAGGATTAAAAATTATAATTTACAGCAATTCCATAATTATTAAATAAAAATGAAGCTAAAAATCCAAATACAACATCTAAAATTGTAGTAATCATTAATAGAATACATGTATATGAAAGATATTTTTGGTTTATTTTATAGCTATAAGTTAATAGTATCAATATTGAAATAATCCAAATAATACGTAAAAACCAACTAATGATATAATATAAATCTATAAAGCTTATATAAGTAGAATATCCTGAAAAAATTGCGCGATTTAACATAGTATTTATTAAGAACAACATAAAGCTTTGGATTATTTGTAAAATCCCAAAAAATAAAATATATTTTCCTGAAAATTTCATATTCGTTACCCCTATTGTAGTAAAGAATAATCCATACGATATTAATAAAAAAAGAAATGTAATAAAATCCTTAAATAAGTTGTAGTTAAAACCCAATATTATTTCTGATGAAGTTGGAAGATGAACATCGATTATAGGAATAAAGAGGAAAACAGTTTTCCAAAGAAATAGAAGAATTCCTGACATAACAAAAAATTGAAAATATTTAAATTCATTAGGCTCATGCTTTAATTTATTTCCTGTTAAAATTAAAAAGACATAAGCCAATAAGTTAAGGATTAACACCAAAATTTCAAATATGCTTGGAACATAAAAGAAAAAAATTGTTGTCATATTGAAATATAACTCTTTGTCGGTTGTTTGAACATTCAAGATTTTAGATTCATTATTACTTATTTAAGTATTACAAAAATATATAAATTATATTAATTCAATTTTAGTAATGATAGAAATCAATCTCATAGTTAGTTTTGTATCGGGAGTATCTATTGGAATTTCCCCTTGTATTTTATTAATTTCTAGTGTTTTTGGTTCTTCACTAGTGTTATCTGAAAAAAAAGAGAAATTCTTCTTTATTTCATTTGGGCTTTTATCAGGTATTGTTTTAGCTTATATAATAATGACTACTGCATTTCTTTTTTTTTTCCAGTTTTTTGAGGTAATAACATATTTTAAATATGTCTTTGCTGGAATTATAATTTTTATTGGAGCATGGCAGATTATTGATTCAAAAAAAGAACAAAGTATCATTTTTGGGACACCTACAAAAATAAAAAATGTTTTAAAAGAATTTTTTGAACGAAATTCAGTACTTTACTCATTTCTTGTGGGGATTTTTTTTATTTTAATCAAAATTCCTTGTATGGGTACCGTTTATTTATCATTAATATATAATTTTTATAGCAATTCATTACTTATTTTCTATATTATTGCTTATTTAGTAGGTATGTTAACTCCGACAATCATCATACTTCTCTTAATTCGCCTTAATGTAGAATCCTCGAAAGTAGATGATTTTAGATTGAAATATCGCCCATATCTTCGCATGTTTAACGGGGGATTATTAATCTTTTTAGCTTTATATTTATTAATTTTTTAGAAAATTAAATAAATTTGATAAAGGATATACTTCTTTACCTGTTAATTCAAGAAATAAAAAAAGGTAGACCTAAAATTAGGAAAAAATACTATAAATTATTAAAATTACATCAATAGTTAATTAATGTATATAGTTCTGAAGTTCTATCTATTGCTTGAATATTTACTCTTCAATTTATGAGAAACTAATAAATATGAGTAAAATATTGATATATAGAATTCAGGCAATCTTTTTAGAAGTAAAATTGAAAAAATTATTACAATTATTATTGTAATTGAATAATCTACTATAAATATAATAATACTAAATGGGATATTATAATAACGTAAAATCACAGTAAATACGATTCTAAAAAGATTTAAGATATACATTATTATAACTGTTAAAGTAAAGATTGTAGTTTTTCTCCAAAGGATATCTTCTTTATTTGAATTAATAAGTGATTTTGGAGTAAAGAAAATGATTCCTGCGAAAATGAGATAATAACCTATAGCTGTACATAATGTATTAATATGAACTGTATTTTCAGGCGGGGTTACCATGATATACCAAGGATCCCTCCATCCAAGATTATAAAAAACTTGGGTATTAATGTTAAATAAAGAATTTGTAAGAAAAACTGATTGTTTTATTACAATTTCTTCTAGCCATTGATTAACTTCTAGATCAAAAAACCAAAAAATAGAGATAAAGGTTAGTAGAACTCCAATTGGTAAAAAAATTATTGATAAGATTGAAAATTGGTATTGTCTATGTTTGTAATGTATGATAACATCTTTATTTTCAGTATATCCTATATTCATTATTTTATTTTTTTGAATAGACTGATGTCTTTCGTCATTAGAGTCGGAATAATGGTGTGATAAATTCTTAAATCGTTTTATTAGAACATAAAATAGAAAAATTAAGAATGGAATTGAAATAAAGGCCATATTAAATATTCCATGTGACCTCATATAAGGAATGATCAATATTATTAATATTATTATTCCTGAATTTAAGGCAGAAAGAAAAACGATAAATAACTTCTTATAATCTAGACTTCCCATACTCCTTTTTCGTAGGTATATAAGAATTAATTAAATACATAAAGAAAACAAACTTAATGAATTAAAGACCTACTCTTTCTTTGGAATATAAACATAATTATTACAATACTTGTTAGTAATGGTAAAAGTAATAACAAGGGTTCGAGATCAGTAACAACGCATGGATCGCCATTACAATCTGTGCACCCACCAGCCTCCCCAGTACAAAAACATTGACATTCATGGCATGGATCTGCTGATCCTTTAAGATCCACTGCAACAGCTTCTACTGTAATAAGTCCAAATAATGATATTCCTAAAATAATTATTATTAAACTTTTTCTGAATGCTGGCTTCATAAAATCATCATCTTTATTTGGTTGTGTAATAAAATAAGATTGTTTATTATTTAAACATTATTGTCAAAAAATTATATAAAAATAATTTTACTCATTTGCTCTAAAAAAATATTTAATTTATTCTAAAATAGGAAGGAGACTCCTGCCACCAAGACCTTAATACAAGGTCAAAACCTTTATAGGGAGAGAGGGGCGAAATCAGAGTGTGTTGAAATCACTTCCAAAAGACCCTTAACGAAATAAGGGACTTAAAAGAGCAAATTATGGGCTTAGCGTCTCAATCCCTGTACGCCGTACTTGCCGACGCGCCAGGCGGTAGAGCCCGATTCGAAGAGATGATGGACGGGTATGCTCAAACTAGCAAAGTACTTAAATTAGTCAGCGAAGAATTTCCCAAAAATTACGCCGATGTTCCCGGATTTCGAGAAACTAGGGAATCTTGCGACCTCAAAAAAATCGTTCCTATGGCCGTCTTCGGTTTCGACCGAAACACTAACGAGCTGGTAGGCGTTATTATGTGCCAACCGAACTTGTTTCAGCTGTGGAACGGAGAACCGTTAACCCACTTAAACGTAGACACAGCTATGATAAAAAAGGAATACGCAGGAAGGGGTATATTTTCTGCACTTCACAATATTGGAGTGTTTTTGGCGTCCAGCGCCTATGGATTCGATTATTACGAAGGAACTACTATTTGGGCCAACAACGACCGAGCAATAAAGACCATTTTTCCGCACGGTACCCCAGTAAGAACGCATTATGTAGTTCAAAAGCGATTGCTAAAAAAGAATTAAATCGAATATTATTTTTAAAAATTTTTTTTATTATAGCATTATATTTTTCATATTATTAATTCAAATAAATTAGTAAAAATCATACCTAATATTGGAATCAATAATTCAGAATTGTTCTTTATAATTGAACTGAGAGAAATTTCACCAAATTATAAAGATCCCAATCAGCTACTCCGATGATAAAATAGTCATATTTTAAAGTGTTAAACATAACCTTAATATTTTCTAAAAGTATTAGATTAATAACTAATTCAAAGCATTCACTATTCTTATC
>Ga0209977_10000123_pt1 | contig 29259 bp, 50 predicted proteins | sample SumtaG_2_FD_183113 | JGI IMG/M metagenome (GOLD analysis project Ga0209977, IMG submission 183113) | Deep subsurface microbial communities from Indian Ocean to uncover new lineages of life (NeLLi) - Sumatra_00607 metaG (SPAdes) (version 2) | ecosystem: Environmental > Aquatic > Marine > Oceanic...
GTCTTCATTTCTGTGGCTCTAGTGATTAAATACCCCCCTCCCTTAATGATATTTCATTGATTCATTTCACGCATTGTCTTACCTGAATGACATGAATGACAGGTGCCCTGGAGGTTCTCAGGTGAGTCATCGCCTTCTGGTTTTGGAATGATGTGGTCCACATCGATGGAAGGTTTCCTATCACATATTTTGCATATAGGATCTCTGGCCAGGATCATGAGTCTGAGGCGTTGCCACCGTCGATCATATCCTCTACAAGCAGCTGATAATCTTTGCAGATCGGCAAGGCGTCTGTTCCTTGCTCTTAGCATATCAGAGTGGCTCTGAGGCATGTATGGCATGGAATTGTATGGAATTGTATTATTACAGGAGGGGATGGTAGGTATTAAATATAGTTAATTTCACTCCCGTTTTTTCGGGAGTAAAATCAAGTTGTTTCTATAGTTTGATGTGAAAAACGGTTGATTATATTTTTAATTCTATCAGGTGATAGATGAAATTCTTGGCTTAAAATAGTAACTTTATCAGCATATTTTAATTTAGAATAAGTCATACCTTCCCATAGATAGCAGAGCTTGATGTTACGGAGAGCTGTATCATTAATAAGATCGTCCTTCTCGAGATCAATAAAGCCGAATCTCATTCAGGTTTTTCCTTATTTCCATTACCATTTAGTCTATAAAAAAGATACATATTTCTTAGTTGTTCTAATATTATCGAAGCATTTTTATAAAGATCCTTGGCTTTCAATTCCATCCAGGGAGCATCATCCAAGCCTCGTCTGCTATGATATGTATATAAAATTCTAAGCTCTCTACTCACAATTCTCCATATATTAGTGGGACTCATTTTAAAGCGCCTGGCGGCTTCGCTATGTGTTATATTATATTCAAAAATGTACAATACTATTGCCCTATAACGCTTTTCTTTTTGTCTTGTTTTCTCGTCTATTTTATCGCGCTCATTGATACAATCAATAGCATAATATTTTCCTGAATGTCCTCGAAAATCTCGGTGTCTATGCCAGGGAATATTGCACGTCCAATAAATGCTCTCAATATATTCGATTATTTTTTCAGGAACGGTCATCTGTATTTTGCATCTAAAAAGAACTCGGCGCAAGCATCAGCTGGATATTCAGCTTTACCTTCACAAATTCTACCTCGAAAATCAGGATTTAAACAGATCCAGACTTCATGCTTTTTGTCGTAAGATAATTCTGTTCCAACTGGATATATCAGCAACATTTCAGTGGCAATAGGAGCAGCGCAAAGTATAGAGATTTGAGCAACAACCGATTGTAACTCACCGAATAAACAGTAATACGGTTGGCCTTTTTGCTGGTATGCTAAACGAATGCCACTAGGAGTTTCAGCCCAATAAAACAGGGTAGGTCCTTGCCAATTAATTTTCTTGGCTAATTGAACATTGACTATGTTTTTATTTATTTCCATTGTTTTTCCTTCCATCATATTCAAATGCAAGTCCCACTTCGCCATGCACTACATGGCCATAGGTTTTAGCGTGTAATGCAGCTAACGCCTGGCCATTCGTATGACTCTGCCATTCTTTCCCGCAATCATCGCACTTGGCGATCGTGTGAACTTTCCATGTAGATTTCTTCATTGCCTCTTCTTTAGATTTCTCGCAATGCTGTGCTTCCCCCCACGTCCTTGAAATTATCAACATTGATCCATTTAATATCTTTTTCATCAGGGATTTGAATCCCTAATTCTCGACGTGTGTAATCGAATCGTATAACTAATCCCATTTCTCCATTTTTCAAATAAACAGGAGCATTATATTCAATCTTATTCATATCCATTTGTATGACCTTCCATCAATTATCTGACAGAGCGAGAACGTTTCCCTGATATGAGGAGCCTCAAGCTCGGAATGACTTAAAGGCAGGATCTCGCTCTGTCGTTTTAAATTCATATCTTTACTGGCAGCACGCAATGGTCATCTATCATTTCACCACCACAAGACGGGCACTTTTTTATATAGGGATATGCGGAATTCTTTACTCCACATTCACTACATCGTTGGACGTAAATATTGCCTCCTTTGTGGAGCCAGCCTTTTATCCCGTAATATATCGTTTTCAATTCCAGGAGCTCTTTACACCAATTACATATATACATTTATATGACCTTCCATCAATTATCTGACAGAGCGAGAACTTTTCCATGATATGAGGTAAGCCCGGAATGGCTTAAAGGCGGGATCTCGCTCTGTCGTTTTAAATTCATTATCAATAGGGTATGTAATCGATCTTGACTTTACTAGGATCATAATCGGTTAACAACCAGGTAAGGATCTTAATATATCTCGAGATATTATCTCTCTCCGGATCCCATCCTTTTATTTCCATGCACAAATACATCCATTGTTTTCCGTACTTCAATACATCGCCAAAACCTTTCCCTGGTTTGGTTCCATCAGACATTCTCAAACTTTGATTAAAATATACACCAACAGGAAACCTGGATGGATATAACTGAGGTATCATAAACATTATTTCAATTAATCTATCCGAGTGGCCCAATTTAGGAGCTACATTTTTCCAACCGATTGGCAATTCAAAATCAGATATCAACACTATGGCCAGAGCCTCTGGTTTTAAACCAATTTTCCAGGTTAATGAAGGATATATTTTACGCGCATCATAAAGATGTTTACCAATGAGCCGACCCGAAATAATACCCTGTAATTTCTTCATTTTAACTCCAACTATTGAAGATATTAAACCTCAACAAAGCGATCGCTAAGGTCGCCTCCAGATTTAGCAATGACCGTAAATCCTTCGACTGGCCTGTAATATTTTCCCGTTTCAGGATCTTTGAAGTAAGAATATTTATCACCAACCTTAAGATCCAGGTCCGGATTTTTTAGGTCTTTCTTTGTAACTGTAAAATCTTCTGCTATCAGTTGTTTAATTATCATGGCTTTTCCTTTCAATTATATCGCACATCCTCGGCTGCTCCCTGCCGTGCTCTTAGCTTATCAGAGTGGCTGATGACCCTATGAACCTCGAGCGGTGATCGCATAATTTGTTTTGGCTTTCAGGATGTGCGACAATTCTTTATCACAATTCTTGCAGACTCTTCTTCCCAATCCAAATGGAGCGTTTATGCTTCGATTGAATCTGTGGCCGATCTCACATAGCGCCACCATTAGCGGGTTACCTACCTGGTTATATTTTTCTATGTGCATTACTCGTCTTGGCTTTCCTGTTTCCCAAATATATCTCATTATTTCCTTTCAATTATATCGCACATCCACGGCTGCTCCCTGCCATTGAGATCGATAGACCCTTTAGCAATAAGCGCATGTCTGTTTTGGCTTTTAGGATGTGCGATCAATTCTTTTAAACCTGATCAAATTATTCGCCTGACCTTTTGGATTGTCTTCAAATTCCAAAGCTATGGGACCATATCCTTTATCATCAACACCGAAAAGACCATTAAATATTCCTAACAATCCTACATAAAATCCACCATGCTGGGCAGATACTTGAACAGTCGGATGTTTTGCCAGAGCCTCATTGCATGGGATCCTATTGGCTATAAGCGAACCTATTGCCGGTTTATCCAGGGCAATTAATTCATTGAGTAGCTTAATGAAATCATCTATTGTTACGGTTTCCTTGATCATTTTAAACCTCTTCTTTTTAAACCTCTTCTTTTTATCCAGGCAGACTCGACCTTTGCTGTCATACCTGGGTTTATTAAACCGAATTTCATTGATCATTCAGGAATCCTCTCACTTATTTATCACAAAGTTAATAAATGTTGGGATCCAACGGATATCTGCAGCTGACGCTTTATCTCCATTTTGATCGATTATTCCTTCACACCTTAGAGATATTTCATTCTCCTCGCTCATGTCCCAACCATATTTATACTTCTTAATTTGTCCATCTATCACATATTCTTTATCATCGACAGCCTCTTCCTCGAGAATTACAGAAACCGATCCATCCCTGATCAGCTGCTCAAACAGATAAGTGATAAAATAGTCGGTTGAACCCTTTCCATATTTCTCTCGCAGCGCTTTAATATTCTTTGCCATGTCCTTGTCCCAATCACCGGCAAAGTCGTCTAGCCATTTCAAAGCCATTTATTTATCCTTTTCATTGAGCCTGACAATTCTATCTTCTGAAACATCAAGCTCAGGAGTCCCAGACGTTATTCCAGGCAATATAGGTTTATTGAATAAATCCTTTAAAAACCTGACTTCGTGGGTTATCTCTTCATGTGTTGAAACTCCACAAAACCTATAACTTGATTTTACAACCCTACCGATTGGTGGATTGTCAAGCTCATAGTTTTTTTCTAAGTCCGGGATCCTAACGAAATCACCCAATTTAAATTTAGCTTTTTGTATGGGTTGTAATTTTTGCTTTTTCATTATGTTTGCCGATGAATTCCAAATCCTTTTCAGTTGTTTCAACCTCTCCTTCAACTCCTGGAAAAAACAGATTGATTTGAGCTCTATCTCCTTCGAGATATCTCCTGGCCTCTTCCATCAATGTCCTGATATTCTCTAAACATTTCGAAGATAAACAGGACATTTCTCCTTCCTCAGAATATGATGTTTCAGGCAAATGTGGAGTATTGAGGATCAATGGAGCATTTGAGTGCTCCAAAGTTTTCAAGGCTGTGATCACGGCTCCCATGATACCATGTTTCCAGCTCAGTGATACGCCTCTAATCTCAAGCCTTTCAGCCTGTTTTTTAGGGATCTCACAAATGTTTACTACGTGGATTTTAAGAGCTGCCAATGACTGTTTAAATTCATCTCGAGGAACATCAGTACACTTGATGGAATATTCATTTACCTTGTCATCAGATAAGATTTCATCATATACCAGGCAGACTCGACCTTTGTTATCATACCTGATTTTATTAAAGCGAATTTCGTTGATCATGTAGTCCTCTTTTTCTTTTTATCTTCCTTATTTTCAGACAACAATTTCACTAAATTTTCTACTGTGGATAAACGCAACTTAGCGCCCCAATCATGGATAATTTTGATATCGGTATCTGCATCAATCGCCTGACCATGTCCTATCAAAGCCTTCCTTTTACCATCCGGATTTTCAATAATCACAATCCCAATCATTCCTCTTGAAGTGCTAAACCATTGAGAATCCACAATCTTATTTCCCTTATATTTCTTTAACATTAAAAACCTCCTTTTATCAGATTTGACCTCCTGGAATGTTTAAAAACTCTTGTCTGGTAAGTTCGTGAAGGTGGAAAGTATTAGGGTGATGTTTGACGTATTCACGCGATGGAGGAAATAACAATGCCACATGAATGTTATCTGGCATAATCTCGTATCTAGCTCTTTTCATTTCATCCCAGGATGGATAACGGTCCTTGCAGCTGATACTAAGATGGTATAAACCCTTTTCAATACCAACCAGGATCCTACAGGGTCCCATTGAGTAGGCTACGGTACCAGGTACCGGTGAGCTGGCCAGTTCAATTATCGGTAATTCGTTCATCCGAAAATATTGCTGCAAGAAACATGGCCATGTTTGCTATCCTGGCGCATTTATTTGTAAGGTCCTTAAATAAATCCTGGTTTCTTTTTGATTCCAAAAACCCTTCATAGACTTGTGGACTATGCTGGTTGATCATTTCAAATTCCTTACCCATTTCAATAATGAGAGCTCCAACATCGTAACGTTTGAAAAGTTCTATTTCGGTCCATTTCTTTTTGTTTGCTGAATCTTCTCTCAATACTGATTCCATGAGCTCACAAAACCAGGCCATTGGATCCGACATTTCAAATGCGTACAAAATAGAATGTCGTCTACCTACTTTTTTCTTGATTCTTGGTGAATCGATATTTTCTATTTTTTTCTTACTATTTGGACCGGTAATATCCCAGTCTTCATTTCCGCCGCTCATTAATTATCCTTTCTAAAGCCATAGGAATTCAGTGATCACCTGGCGTTTTTAATACCCAGGCGTATCTAACGCTTACACCATACTCCAGGATTCCTTTGTCGGCCATCTTTTCCATTTTCGTTAAGATGACATTTTCCGGCTGGCCAGAAAAGTCCGGATATTTATCTACCAAAAATGTTACGGGATCTTTGGGTCTGGGTTTAGCAGTAGGATTATCAAGTAACCATATATTAACCTCTTGAGCATATTGATTACAGGCGTCAATTATCTCCTGCTCGGAGACATCTTTGCATTGCATTTTCCGTAATGGACCGCCGATAACTATGTCGTTATCCTTAACCATATCACGTCTCAATACGATCGTCGAATGATAGTGTGAGTGCCAGGGTGTCATAATGTTATATAGCGGTGCTTCAACGCCTTTTCTCAAGGTCTGCATACCGACGAAAGTATATTTAATAGAATAATTGATGCTGGATTTCATTTGAATATCCAATGGAGGATAATATCATAAATGCCAAATTTAAACAGCAATATAATTATCACGAAAGCAGCAAACATTCCACTCAATACCGGGATTATAAATTGGGTAAATTCAAACATTATTCAGCCGGTACATCCTCAAATTTTATTGATGGGATCCCAATCTTTTTTACAATCTTTTTTATGGACAATTCAGCAAGATTTATCTTGTATAATATCCCGGTATAATGGACAGCAATCCCGGAGAAAAAGTTCTTTTCCCATAACAAAACAGCTGCATGTTTTGGTCCTTCTGGATACCTGAATTCTTTATCTGGGTGGCCTGATTCGGGAGTAAAGGGATCGTGTCTTGTTATCATCAATAGATATTTATTCATGATTTTTTCAGTTCCCTGCATACAGTACGATGATCGATATGACCTTTTTCCGGTTCGAAATATTTGTCTGTCCTGAAAGCGGAATCGTGGACGATTGGGATCCAATTATTATTGCGACCGGTTACCCAGTAGATCCAGGCGGTACAGTGTTTACAATAAGAAAGCGAATTTATGAACTTAGACACTATTACAGGATCCCTTCTCGTTTAAGTTCCTTGAGTGTTTTTATCAGCTCCTCACGTCTTCTATTAAAACTATCTTCAAAAAGACCATGATCAATAAGAACGGATACCAGGGCGCTTATCTGTGAGCTTTTTATGCCCCTGGGTTTATCCTGCATGGCTAAATGATCGCTCGTATTTCTTTCCCATTCCTGCTGGATTTCAGCAAGCATCATATTCAGTTTTGATTTCTTTTTGTCATCCATTTTTTATCCTCCCATTCGTTCAGGTAATTGATCGCAATTTGTAATTGCCTGTTATTTTTCAACAGCTCATTTGCAAACCTTTTTGCCAGTGTTACTGTATATCTTCGACTATACCATTTTGAATAGGACCGTCTGTAAATACGGCCTCCAAGAATAATCTCTATTTTGGTAAATTCAATAAGTTTGTTATCACTTAAATTTCCTGACATATAGAGCGTGGCCACATAATCTCTCATAAACAGTGTACCGGATTCCCAATCAGGGTGAGCGGATTCCCACCGTGTAAATCCTTTGATTGGAATTTTCCAATTATATTTATACCAGTGATCCACAATTTTTCCTGTTGAATTAGTCATTGGCATATAATTTTTTAAGTGTGAGCTCAGGATGGATCTTGCATTTAGGCTTCTTAATTTTCATAGGGACCGCCCAAACCTGAGTATTTCCCTGTTTCTTACATTCCGGACATTGCATCAGGACTCTTTTTTCATTATCGTTCGATTGATTTTTATAGATGTTCATCCAGATAACAACAAAATCACTTTTTAAGAACGTTGTCAATTTCATGACATGGCCATTTTCTTCTCTCTCTTCACCGGTTGGATTCTCAATATGAGCATTATAATTTTGGACCGCTGCCATAGTTTCATCAAATGTATATCGATAGGTTTCAGCCTGGATCATATCCTTGGCAATCTGTTTGGGTCCCCTATCCCTGGATTTACCTGGGTAGGTTTTCCAGAGCTCTTCGAATTGATCATCTGAAATTTTGTGACTCTCTCCCTTACCTTCCCTCATACTCCTATCCCTATCCCTCTCACTATCGCTATCTTTTTTCTCTCTTTTTTTCTTTGATACAACTTTCTTTTTTTCTCCCTTTTTTAAGTTCGCATGCAGTATGCTGTCATCCTGCATGTGCTCTGCATGCAACTTGCCTTCATTGTGCATGTTCTCCGGTAATCCCGTGCTTTCATCGTGTTCGACTCCCTCAAGAAACCCGGCATTTAAAAGGATATCCAAATCAACCGGTTTCCTGACACCTATTTTCCTTGTTACCCATACTGAGTCGTAAGGAAGTAGATTATCGTACCTGGATGCTAATAGAAATATCAGTATCAAATGCAGCTTACTGTCATCATTCAAGCATTCGAATTCGTATTGCTCACGCGGCGAAGAGCTCTTCCCGAACGGCAATGAATTGTATAGACAGATCCAGGGCGGACTACGTTTCTTGTAATACTGCATTTTCTCGAAATTCTTTACCCTGAAATAATTCACGGTTTTTTAAAATACCCCATAGCATCATTTTTATAACATTCATAACATTCAAGAGCTGCAAGACAAATGGCCCTGGCAGGATCACGATCGTATTTAATATCAGCTCTGCCGAATATGCAGCCATATAAACCGTTTCGTGCCCCAGTCCTGTGCATAGTAAAACCAAGACCCTTTCCAATGAGCTTCAAAACCACAAGCCAGGCTTCGTTTATATTAGTTGAATATCTAGGAACATTGAACCGGTCAAGACCTTTGTTAAATCTCCAATGCTCAATATTTTTATCAGATATCTTCAAGTGATATCTATAATCATTTTTAGAACGGGTTAACGCCAGGCCCATTACTCTTTTGGCAATCTGAATGTCTAACCGGCTGTTGAATTTGTTCATGTTATGGAATTTCCTTACAGGCAAGCGCCGCAAGACAAATGGCCCTGGCTGGATTATGATCGTATTTCAAACCAGTTCTGCCAAACATACAGCGATATAAACCTTTGCGGGTCCCAACCCTATTCAATGCAAAACCAAGACCCTTTCCAGTGAGCTTCACAACCACGAGCCAGGCGTCGTTAATGTTTGTTGAATATCTCCGGACCGGGATATTTAAATATGGAGACACTTCAAATTTCAAATAATATCTATGACTCACTTCACCTCGTCTTAACGTCAGGCCCATTATTCTTTTGGCAATCTGAATGTCTAACCGGCTGTTGAATTTGTTCATGTTACTGAGGCTCCTTGACACGAGTATTCCACGCTTTTACCGCATCCTCCCGCCTATGATATGACCGCCTCATTGGACACTGTGGATTTATACAAAAAGCCTTGCGTGGTGTTACTTTTCTCTGTCCTGATATCCACGGTTTTTCACCACAATGAGGACAACCATCAGGCTCAATTTTACTCATATTATCGGAAACTCCCTGACTTTCAGATCCCCTGGGATCGGTGCTCTGCCGGTCATCTGCTTCATAAAGAACGATACACCCATTCTTTCACATTCCATCTTGATTATCCTGGCCCAATGCGGCCTCATGAATCTTGCATTATGGCCGGACTCTCCGCCTACTATGATCCAATCCAGGGGATAGAGTTCCGGATCTCCATTACATTCCGGGATCATATTTTGAATGTCTATGTACTGCAGCATCGGCTCAATGGATACAAATCGTACCCTGGCCGGGACCTTGAGTAATAAAGGGACACGCTCATTCCATGTAGACTGGTCCTCAGCTGACACTCCCAGCCATACATTTGGATATCCATCCCCCCAATCGTAAGGTAAGCAGCTCAGGATCCTCTCAGGCCGCTTTGTAGGGATCTGATAGGTAAGGTGAGGCGTTTTCCTGATTATATGCCAGGCTTCAAGCCGTGCAACATCAGCCTCAGAAATGAAGAAATCGCTCCAGCTGTTTACAAACACATACGGTCCCTTGAATTTATAGGGAGCTTTGAAAATAGCATCTGAGGAAAAGTGGACAATATTTGGATCACCCCTTTTAAAGCGCCTCATGTCCCGGTACATATAACAGTTGAGACACCCGTCCGAAACCTTGTGGCAGCCATACCACGGATTCCAGGTGTCGTTAGTCCATTCTATTTTTGATCTGGATCCCATTTTGGATTAACTTTCTTGTGTAAAAAATCCCTCGTCAATTCAAGCATAGTGCTTGCAATATCCATTAAGGACGGATTGGGGTCCTCGTCAGTGTCAACAATCAATGGCCACCAATCGTAAAAGAAAAGGTCCTGCGGTATGGAAACTAATGAACTATTCGAAATAGGTCTGATAATATCCTCACCATCCCCTAAACCAAAAAAGAATGTCGTGGAATTCAAGTCTACATTATCCTCTATCAGCCTTTTTTTAACATCTTTATGCGTGCCCTGATATTCCGGAAACTGAGCACCGTCTGAATCGAAGCACATAACCATTCCGTTAGACCATAAAATGATCGTGCCTATTTTTGTTGATCCGGATCCCATTTATAAAACTTCCTCTATTGGCTTTATTGGAAATGTTTTCAGAGCACTACCAGGGCTGCAGTTAAAAACCTCGATCTCCAATTTCTTTAGCGGATCCACAAGCGTATCAAATGCCGGCAGCATTATCTCATAGGGTGGCGGAGAAACCTTCGCGATCGCCGGTCTGGCGGAGCTGCTAAATCCCAGGTGTACTTTGTCCCATTTCTCGCGGAGATCCTTTTTTGCTTTGGGCGATAAGGTTGAATGTTCCAGGATACCATCCGGGCAGGGATGATCACCGAACCAATGATGATTACCGTCCTCCGATCTCTTCATGTCATAACCTAAAAGCACGATTGTTTTCGCCCCCAGGTGGACCGCAAGATTGATGGCCTGGTATCCACTGTTGTTCCCTGTCCGTATACCTCGAGGATTTGTCTCCAATCCTTCTTTCCCGGTACTGATTAAAAATCTTATGTTTGTATAATCGATCTTATCCCAACCTGGAAACCAGTCGTTATCGATGCAGCTCCAGGCCAGTCCAACTTTGATTCCTGGGAACAGGGATACTCCTTCGTGCCACAACCACCACCGCGAATCACAACCATAGAGCACGTCCGCCATTGGGAGCAACCTGTAAGCGTCGTTTATTACGATGATCCTCGCGTCCAGGCTTTCCACGGCGTCCCTGCAGCGCTGGATCTGTACTTCGTCCAGGCTTGGTCCACAACCAACACAGATAAACGTGGATCCTGGCCATACCTGGGGCACCATCCAGAATCTCGGATCCTTTGGCCAAATAGAAAGGGACAGAATTTTTCCCTTATAAATTTTATTTGATTCAATCAAAGCAGCTCACCCAAAAATTGGCGGAGAAAAGAGGACGAAACTCCGCCGGGGTTATTGAGACAGATACCAAAGGAGTAGGTATCAGGTGAGATCCTCTTTTTAGGTTTGCCGATGATAGAAACAAATACATGGCCATGCTTTCAGAATTATCAGCCTTGCAGATATAAGTCAAGGTCATCCCTGTAAAATCTTACTGTTCTGTGACCTCTCCGGTGCCCTTTGATTTTCCCAGCTCTGTATTTTTTCATGATCGTTATACGCGAGAGCCTGAGATAGTCAGCGGCTTCATCCGGAGTCAATACAGATCGTTTTTTCATCATTTCAATTTGACTCCTTTCCAAAAATTCTTGTGTCTTTTTCATAAGAAATTCGAAATCGCAAACGGGCCTTACGTGTATGTATTTTTTTCCGCCTATTAATAATTCCTTGTGTTTCGCAAGGGAACCTTTCTTGATAACATCACCGCAAACAGCACATGGATGATTTTTTCTTGTTATAACCTGGCGTTCATACATTGGTGTTATTCTCCCTTCGATATTTTAATGATCACTTTCAAAACCTTATCTGCTTTATTTGCAAAAATACCCATGCGTCCGGTTTTAGAATCTGTGTCATCCTTTTTTATTTCCTCAAATGCGGACATGGCAGCGTTTGATCGCGCTTCCAAATTTTCGATCATGACAACATATCCCTCTTGCATTTCTTCATAATTTGTTAACGCCTTATTCAGCTCAGTAAATGCAGCCCTTACTCCCTTATTTTCTTCTGTACAAGCTATCAATGCTTTTGAATAATGTAGTGCCCTCTTACGCATGCCAGAGAATAATTTAACTATCCTGCAATTCTTTTGTTTGAGAAGGACATTGTCTTTTTGAACCTTTAAAGCAGCTGTTTTGTCCATCGTTAATAAGTCCTCCATTTTCATCGTTAATAAATCTTCATATCTTAATTAAATATAGCACTTAATATTTCAAAAAACGGGACGTGGCCACATCTCAATTAAACACTGTTTTTTTAATCACGATAGCAACCGGTGGCTGAGTCTCTCCGCTCCAGATATATAGCCATAAATTTCCGAACAGCAATCCTTTCACCCGCTCCGCAAATGTTAATTTCCATAGTGAAATACAATGCTTACCATCGCTGTAAACATGAAGCGGGCCACACTCTTTATCAGTCATCCCTTTTGGCTTTGTTAATACCTTATTTGATTCCGCGAATTTCATTGGTTTCATTAAAATATCTCCTCTGATTTTAAATGCGTCCAATCTTCTGGAAGGCCATAAAATCCAATATCCTTGGCCCTATTGATAACTGCATTCCAGCGGTTATCAACCTGATATTTTGAACCGCTTTGTGATATACCTGAATTAAATTTCTCTGATTTATCCGCTAAAATTATGAGCTCTTTTCTGATCCAGCGGAGTGTTTTGTTCTTAATTTTAATGCCACTGATCTCCTGCTCATGTCTGTTTATTTCAGCTTGTATATTAAGCATAATGGTAAGACACCGGTTTTAGGATCATCAGTTTTTTTTGAGAATCAGAAGAGAGATAATATCTGCCCAATTCGTCCTCATGATACATGTCCTCAATCCATTTATGGGACAGGCCAGACTCAAATATCACTTCTCTGATTGTCAATCCTGCTTTCAATATTTCAATTTTCAAAGAATCGATTTTTTTCTGATTATACATCCGGATCCGGGCATTACCATATTCATATCCACCACGTACTTTCCTTCTCTCAACGTGGCACTTGAATTCACTTCTCTTGAATCCAGCTTGCAGCATTTTTTCAATGGCATATTTAACTTGGCTTGTTACCATGTGGGCCTCCCTTGGCTTTTTGATGTCTCATAACCTACCTAATATTATCCCATTAATGCTCAAAAATGCAATAGTTTTTGATCCGGTTGAATTTTGAAACTCTCCATACGACAATAAGAACATACTTTTTCAGCCTCTTATTGTCGGATATTAAGGGCGTCAATAATGGCGTTATTAAAATCGGATATTAAAGCCGGTGTGGATCCGGCACTTTATTTAATTAGCTCCGGAGAGCTCCTGGTTATGGCGAACAAAATGCGTAAGCCCGGTTTAAACTTAAATAAATTAAGTTTGGGCAGCCGCCGGTTGGCCGGATCCGGCGCGATCGCGTGGACCAGAACTTAAAATAATTAAGTTTGAGCTCAAAATCGGATTAAACCAGGTATAGCCTTAGTCGGATTAAAACCAGGTATAGCCTTAGAAGGCCGTAGGATCGATTATAAGACAGGTTAAATTTTTTCGATGTAAGTATCGAGATTTAATATTAGTAAATACCTGGTATAGTCTATACGACCTATCAGGTATCTGAGTGTCCCAGCGAAAGTAAGTTTAATTATCTGCAGCCGTGACAGCCCGAACATTGCATGCAAACTTTACTGTTATATCCGTTTTTCTCCGCGAACTTTTTGATGATATCTACACCGATCATCAGACCTTTTTCCTTCTCAAATACAGGCTTTTCGTACTTCTTTTTCATATTAAATCCCCTTCAAGTAGATATTGGATATTCTCACGAACTTGACCGGATCCGCTTTGCCCTTGATGTTATAATGATCTTTCCAATATAGGGACTGGCCTTTAACTGTGCGCGGGATCCTGGCCGGGACCGGGCGATACTTTAATCTACATAATCCAATTTCCAGAAGCAAATTACCCTGGAGCTGAAATCTCATTATTTCAAGCTCGTCCGGATCATCAAGTTTCGAAAGGTCGCACATACATATCCTTTCAATATCCTGGTAGATCGATTCCCGGTACTCGAGATAATCATTTATGATCGATTGGGCAACCCACGGCTCAAACTGCCAGAAACCTCTTGCCCTGCCGATCCGTTTTCTTGAGGATCTCTGTCTAAGGAAAACATAATTGGACTCCGCCAAACCTGTTCTGAGAACGAGCATTTTAGCTTCCCTAGAATTCCAGCCTGGGGTTTGTGCGGTTCTCTGAAGTTCATCGAGCACATACTCAATGAGATGATAAATGTCCTTACAGTTGACCATTAGCGTCGTTTTTTCGCTTCGTTTGTTATCGCTTTCCTGATGAATATTGGGAGCAATGGAAGTATAGCCGCCAGGGCCATACCAAGCCCCAGCTTCATCATGGGCATTAATTCGATTATACCCTGGAAATCAGCCTGTAAGATTATGGCAAAAATAAAAGCCAAAACCGAAAGGGTATATGTACGCATACCAGGCAAAAATAGTCCTAATAAAAATCTCATAATATCCTCCTATGGGTTAATTTTTCGTGAACGCTGATGTTACATAACCTACAATTCCACCTATAAATCCCGCTGCAGCTGAGATCCATCTTACCCTGTCTATCCGTTGATGTGCACCCGTTGTTCTTTCTTCTGATTTTTCGTCTACCTTGGCAATTTTCCCGTCAAGTTTTTCGTCCTGTTTTTTAAGCTCGAGAAAGGTTTTCTCCACATTTTTTGAGTGCTCGTCCTTCCAGGTGTGGAGTGATACAAGCAGATCGTGATCGCTTTTAATTTCATATTTATGACTTTTACTTGCCATTAAAATAATGTGTTTTGGACTAATCGCTTCTCAGCAATTTTGATATATTCATCTGACAGTTCTATTCCAATCCATCTCCTGATCATTCGTTGAGCTACTTCTGCAGTTGTTCCGGACCCAATGAAAGGATCCAGGACAACACATGGTTTAATTTCTTTTGTATCACAGTTACAAGTAGGCTGCCAGCCCGTTGTCTTTCTATTCGGCTCACCAGCTCGTCCTTTTCTGCCTATTTCTGTATCTTGTCCTTTACCGGTTTTTCGTGTACGTGTTATATTTTCAACTTCAACAACCCTCTCCCATGGGCCCTCACATTCAGCACATGCACCGTATTCGCTTGTACCGGCTTTTAAACATTGAGACACTAATTTTCTGGGATAGGTAGCAAAATGAGCCCCCGGAAATGGCTCAGTAGGAATCTCCCAAACAGATCGAATGTTACGACCTTCATGGGAATAACAATCATAATTCATTCTATTTAATTGTCCCTGTCCTCCTGCTCTATAATCGCCAGGTTTTATTTTAACAGAATCTTCATTTGTTTTATATTTCCCACCCCAGCGATTCATCTTATAATCTTCCCTTATCGCGTCCTGATCGTAATAGTAGAACCTGTTTTTAGTAAGCAGGAATATATATTCATGGCTATTGGTTGGTCTGTCAGTCACAGACTCAGGCATGGGATTTGGCTTTGACCAGATAATAGGACTCCTCAACCACCATCCATCGGCTTGAAGAGCGAAGGCAACATGCCAGGGAATACCAATAATATCTTTTTGTTTTAGATTTATATTCCGATAATATCTTGCACCTCTTGAAGCTGTTACCTTTTCATAATCGTTGTTTTTAGCTCTTTGATTTGCTTGGATACCGCTGCCCAATTTCACAGACATTCGTTTTAATCCGTCTGATGTATAACTATCACCCAAATTCAACCACACCGTTCCATCTTTCCTCAACACCCGTCGCACTTCCCTGAATATCTCAACTAATTTCTCTACATATAACCCAGGAGTTTTCTCCAACCCGAGTTGTCCATTAACACCATAATCACGCAATCCCCAATATGGAGGTGAGGTAACGACACATTGAACCAGTTCATCAGGAAACGTCTTCATTACCTCAAGACAGTCTCCCTGATAAATCTTATTCAATTCAATCAATTAGTTAAATGTCCGCTATCAATGATATCGATGGTAACCAGGGACTATTAGGACCGTATTTATATTTGTATTTTAATCCACCCTGGATCCTGACCCTCCAAAATACCGGGTGCATCCCATTGTAATCAAAACAGACATAGAACGGGAACAATCCATTTTGAACTACATCAATCATTTCCTGAAGATCCTCAAATTGTGCTTTACTGGATATCGTAAATACTAACTCCCAGGAAGGCCGTAGCCCGTAGCGCATTTCCGCCTGGATAATACCCGCGTCGCTTTCTTCAATCATTACGCCTGGATATCCGTACTCGCCCGCGTAGCCACCTTCAGGAGTGAATCCATTAAAAGTAAAAATCCTGCCAAGCACGATTTGTCCTATGAGAGTGTTCTTACCGGCCCGGCCTGTCACCGCATCATTGTTAAATTCCATGAACCAAAACTTTTCATCAACCTCGGCGAACGTAAACAGGGTAAACTCCTTTTCGGTTGCGGAGGGAGTGAGCCTGAATAGGGCCTGCGTCACGGTCGCATCCAGGCTGTTAGTACCGGAGTCATAAATTTTGTTGTCCTCGCTCTTCAATCCATCTGGGTGATATTCTATTGTACAACCTTTAGTGATTGCGTAGACCCAATCTGCGTAAGTGTCATCTATACCCGACGATACTTTTTGGATCGAAATATGAGTCGTCGTTGATATTGCGCTGAATATCAACTCCTTTTTTACCCAGGTATCTTGAGGAGTAACCGCATCCGATTCTATTATATTATTGTCCCCGGCAGAAGTACCGACTCTTAAAGTCATGGCTCCCACCGCAGTATCGGTATCTTTCAACCAAGCCGTTATTGTATAGCTGAGTCCGATCACGGTTGGAAATGATTGTCTTGCCTGAGCGGGCGAAGCGGTCATCGCTATTTTCATAAACTTGGTGCCTTCTTTCGGGCTACCATCCCCGTTTCCCACAATAGAAGTGAGATTCGCGTTATTGCCCGTCCAAGCCGCAACGGTATTACCTTCTGTTTTCCGGTCGGATGTCGCCTGGTTGTCCGCAAGCAAGTCTCCCGAACCCCACCTGTCAATGGCCGGCAGTAAATTGGCGAGCGGCTGACCTCCATTATAAAGGCTTTCTATCTCAGTTATCAGTAATTCGTAATTGAACAGTCTGAACCCATAGAAAAGCATTTTTGAGTATACTAGCGCAATAGAAATACCTCTCCCTATGGTTGTTCCTGGGTCGGTCGGATCTTGATCGCAGACCTGGGCTTCAGGGGTAAAGGATTGGAGCACCCCGTCAATATATATTGCGGGCTGGGCACCATCCACTTTCGTTATCATTAAATGATAGACTTTTGTCAAGTCGGTAAACTCGGCCGTAGGCATTCTATGTCTGAAATTTCCATGCCCCTTATCTCTCCAACATAAAGAACCGTTAGGATCCAGAAACACATGAAAGTATTTAGCAGAACTTCTTCTGATAGTAAACAGATGTGCCCCGTCATTAGTAAACTCGGCCTCTGTCCAAGAGACTTGATCAGGATCGGTTACTACCAAAGTCGCGTGATTTGCATTGACCGAGCTATCCATCAGGATACTGCCATTAACCTCTGTCCCGCTTATCTTCCAATATCCTTGAAGGCCCGCTGTCTTATCGACATCGTAAGAATCGGCCCTGGTCAAATCGGCAGGCAAGCCGTCGTTATATAATTTAAGGGCATCCGCGGCAGTCAGGGCAACATTCCAAAAGCCAACCGACCGAAAGTGAGTATACGCATATCTATGGGTTGCGGTGGCCATTCTACCGATCGTGCAATATCCTTGACCTGGTACCATCGCCCCCCCGTTTCCGCTATACGCCCCGCCGTCGTCAGCCCCGTTAATATATATCTGCATATTAGCTGGACCCTGCATTACGCAAACTATATGATACAACGTGATGCCATTACAGTTAAAATGAGTAGTGCCTATTTTCGTTTTTCTTGAAGTCGAACCAAAGCCTATACCAGAACCATAATTACACGAAAAAAGATTAGTGGTCTCTTTGACAAACCAAGCGCCTCTATAACCGACCCCGTCCCAATTATTACAAAATATTTCGGCTCTTCTATTTATATCATTCGTTCCAAACATGACCCAAAACTCCGCACTTACAGGTAGGGCATCTACCTGGAGAGTCGAGTCTGGGTTTATTCTCGCATAATTCTGAGCCTCCTCGAATATTGTATTAAGCACGAGATAGTAATCGTTAATTCCCAAATCCTTTGGTGCAAATAATATCTCGGCAGAAAATTCCCGGTCATTATTAAAGATGTCAATCACCTCTGTATTTGAGTTGTTCAAATAGTCGTCGATTCCGTCCAGATCCAGATACGGTCTTTTCTTTCCAAGGTGCCCGCCGAAACTCTTGGCAGGGGAAATCCTGGTTGCGGAACCGAAAACATCAGCCGAGTGGTGGTGAATGTCGGCCTGCTCCTTCACGGCTGCCGCAAAAGCGTCGCGTATATTGTGTCCATCAAGTAGCATAAAGTCGATCTTTTCCCTGACAGTCATTTCAGCATCGATGCGAAATATTGTAGCTGCTCCATCGCTATTTGCCTGGACTGTTCTTCTTGGATGGCCATCCATTGCGTTGATAGCTTGATCAGTGTCCGCCAGGGCATTGCCCAAATAGTCCTTTCCCGCAATACCTTCGATCGTAGGCTCCGCGGTAGCATCGAATTTCTCGATTGTCGTAGGGATAAAAAACTTTGTTTGTGTCGGTTCTTTTATCATGTTATAGCGCGTGTAATTGAAAGGCTTCAAACTGCATTTTTTTGCTTCTCTCTACATTAAATATCCACCAATATTTATAAATGGTTTGACCATTTCTTACGACATTGCCCGTGATATCCTCACCCCTTACCTTGTAGGGCATGTTCATAAACTCAATTATGTCTCCGATATCCAGATCGAGATTCTCTTTGCCGCTATTTGCTATTGCAATATTGTGCGGTTGTTTCCACTGGGCAAGCAAATAGCCCCTGAGAGCAATGGCTGACGCAGAATCTTTGATGTGATAAGCCTTAAATCTTAATGTCGATTGGGACAGTGTGACATTATATTTTGTTGCCATTACGGCGGCTGTTGCCTGGGCCGTTTTTGATTTAAACTTTTCTCCGTCCCAATTATACCATACTTCACAGACGGTACAAATTCCAGACAATTTTGTGCGATCAAATTTCAGCTCTGTTAAATCGTTAACATCAATTTTCCTATCTGATGCGGTATAAGCATCCAATAGCGTTTTCATTTTGTAAGTTCCATCACCCGCCCACCATAGAAAGGATCTGCAGTTGCTCATAGTTTCCTTGATATAATCACTGGGCTCTGTTTCCTTTTCTATGGAATCTGATATTTTAAATCCAGACACATCATTTGACGCTATATTAAAACTGTCCCTGTTGATCTCGGTATCGCCCAGGTCCAGCTGATCACGTAAAAACGATTCGGCAGCTCCGGCAAAATTTTCTATCAGTTCCCCGGCGTCGTCGTCGTCAGCATGGGTTTCTGTATATCCCTCTCCCACGGATCGATCGTTAATCCAGGTCCCATATTCCCAACCCCGGCCACCGGAAAAGACGGGTAGGATTTCGGTCGTAGAATAAATGATCTTTTTCCAAACTTCATATACATGACCATACGCACCGGTATTTACCCCCGTTTTGTTTATTCTTGCAAAGTGGATTGTGACCTCAGCATTAGCCCCTAGAGTCGAGGCGGCTTCTGTCCCAGCTTGAACAACGGTATTGACATCCTCACCGATCCCGGTTATATCAACCTCGTTTATGTCAAATTCGATATCAGCAACTACGAGCGCAGTTCCCATGTGAAATTTAGCTTTCACCCAAACTTCAATATCTGAAATGTCAATGTCATCAACCGGTGAATTATATCCATCAAATACCAAATCGACATCTGCCCCAGAGTCAGCGGGATCATCAGGGGCAACCGAGCACTCAGTAGTAGTATCAGGATCGGAGTCGCAAGCATCTTCTGGATTTAACCAAGTTGCATCATCTTGAACAAGATTTTGAAAATGATTATTTCCATAAAAATAGTCCCAATAATCAACGTCCGTGGCTATCGAAACGATACAACCGGCAGAAGTATTCTGCTCAATGTCAAATGCTGCCACTTCGACCGTCCTATTTATATTAGGATCTTTTGCCCACAGCTTAGGTACAGCGTCCATCTGATGATCTGATATCAGCCACCGGTGTTTCCCTGCAGTATCAAGACCAAGGTATCTTGCAGGAACAAGATTATGGTCCCTTTTAGCCGTTGTAAGAGTTGCATCCGACGAGTGACCGCAATAGTACAGGTGATCGCCAATAATTTTAGGTTTGATGGTTCCCTTGGTTTCTTCCGGAAGATTTCCGCCTTCACCGCTGGCAGCGTCCGACTCCTCCACTCTATCACCGAGTACAACCATAACCATTTCGGACCGGTCCTCTATCCCCGCCTCTAAATCCTCGTGGCCATGAGGCGATTCCCGAACGATCCCATTTTCCATTAACGGGAAGCAATTAGCAAAAGATGTTATACCAGGTAAAAATAATCTTACATCGACTTTTCTATTATCAAATCCAATGTCGGCGCCGGCGCCCAGTTCCTCCAACCAATCGGAGAAGCGCTTTCCCGGTTGAAATTCAAGGTTGTTAATTCCCAACTTAAATGAACTTATCGAATGCCCGTGGTCCTTCATGTCAATTAATGAAACCACATTAGGCACATTTTTTACCACTCCCAGGAAATTTTCAACGCCTAGAGTTAAATCGGTACTCGCAATAGGCACGTAATCGCCAGCTCCTTCAGCGCCATAATACATCCGGGCAACCAAAATAGGCTTGCCAGGTCTTTTACTTAAAGAAGCCCACTCAGTAGATACAGTAATCATTTTGTCTGAATCTTATTTAAGCCTTTTCTTGAAGCGTCTTCCAGGATAGGAGCCACTTTTTTATTTACAAAATCTTCGTCTGTTATATTTCCCGTAAAAGTTATTTCCTGTCTCAATATTATCTGGCCACCACCTTCTGCCCTGACGCCGAGATCACCACCTGGCAGTCTTGTTAAGGGCATAATGGCCTCGTCCCCTTTTTCTCCCATTTGACCAATGCCACCCCTAGTCGAAATCAATGTCGGCCGGTCAATAATCGTGCCATGTTGAAATGACTTTAATCCCAATGGACCAAAAACAGCTCCACGTCCGAAACTTATTCCACCCAATAATGCAGTAAGTGGACCACCGGCTTTCGAAATAAGCGCTCCGCCTGCCGGTCCTCCAAACATAGAAAGAACCATCATAATGAAAGCATTACCGATTATCTGGGCAGCCAATGATCTTAGGGCTGCGTGCCAGGCTGTATGGACCGCCTTGGCTGCCGACGCTCCGGATGTTCCTGCAGAAAGAAAAGCGGTCGATACTTTATTGGCCAAACTCGAAATTGTTTGGAGCCCAATTTTTTGGACTTCTGTTAATTTTGTCAGCTGCTCTGCTTTATATTCCGATTCGGCCTTAGCTATTTTTTTTCGTTCTTCTGATTCATATCGCGCTATTTCAGTTTCGGATGCTCCGGCTTCACGGAATCGTTCAACATTCTCCGTAAGTTTTTGGCGCTCCAAATCGAATTGGTCTGTTATCATTTCCTTATATAGCTTATTAAATTCAGTTACAGATTTTTCCCTATCCTTTTCAATCCGTTCCATTTCCTGACGAGTTTTCAAAATTCCTAATTGGGCCTCAGTCTCAGCCTGGGACTGGGACATCGCTGCATCGAAACGAGCCTTTTCTGCTGCCTTCAAATCATCAACGACTTTCTGTTGTTCATCTCTCTGCTCGGTCAGCTCTTCTGTTTTCTCTGCCATTTTCTTTTCTCCGACAATCAGTTTGTGCAACCAATTTGATACCTTGAGCAGAGTACCCTTGAATTCGATCGCGCCTTGAGTTTGCTCTTGAAGATCAAACTCGAAGGGTGTCATCGATGACATGTCTTTCAATCGCTGATTGATACCAATCAATTCTTGTTCTGCCGCTTTTAACGGACTGGGTTCTAATAATCCAATCCACTCAAGAAACTTATTGACCCACAGAAATAGGGCAGGCAATCCCTCAGTAAAACGCGTGGCCATGTTCGTTATCTGTGGTGTAAACTGTATTACAGCCGATGTTAATTTTGTACTTATTACTTTACCCAAAATCGTAAGAGCGTCCTTTGCCGCCTCAGAGCTCCTGAGCAGTTTTTCATCGATCACAATGTCGAGATCCCTGGCTTTCTGTCGCATTTCATCAATACCTTCAACTCCTTTTTTTAACATATTGGCCATATCAACGCCAGCGGTCCGGCCAAATGCCGCGGCAAGAAGAGCAGCCCTGTCAAGATGATTTTCCATCTCTGACGCTTTTCGTACTATTAAGTCAAATGCTTCCTCTGTATTTTCCGCCTGTTGGACATTAGCAAGCAGCTCCTCATCCATTTTTTGAAGTATTGTTATCAATGTTCCAGTTCCATGCTTTGCCTCTCCTACCCGCTTTGTAAATGCTTTTAATGCGCTAGTCAGGGATTCTTTTGAAATTCCGGCCAGATCGGCAGCAAATGACAATTCTTGCAGAGCATCCGTCGAAATACCTATGGCATCAGCCGCTTTTGCAATCGCATCTGCAGCATCGATTGATTTCTTTATCAGATAGCCCAGGGCAGCGGGTCCGGCAACGCCAATAAGCATTCCCTTTAAAGAGCCGAGACTTTTCGAGAGTCCGAGAGAGCTTTTCTTTGATCCCTTGAAACTGCTATTGAGCCCCGCCGCGGTCTTCTTACCTTCCTGGCGAGCGCTGGTCATGTCGGCCTTGAACCTGGCGGCCGATGCTGCCAGGCTGACGAACATTCCGCCTACTTTATGCGCCATTATTATTCCTTTTTCTTATCACGCAAATCCTTGCCTCCGAGTGCTTTTGTCACATATTCAGCTACCTTGAGCATTTCCTCCGGAGTCTGTTGTTTCGCCACCTCGGCACCGAGTTTTGTCATAAGGACTTTGAGATTTGGGAGATATTTTTGCCTCATGAATCCTGCGACGTGCCAAGCGTGCCAGGCTGACTGACGGTGCTCATAGTCTTCCGCCTCTATTCTCCCGTTCAACCAGAGCTTCGTTTCGTGTGGAGTCAGCTCCCAGAACTGCTCAGGGGTCAGACCGTAGCGGTGCGCGTTTGTTCTGGTTTTTTGGAGAAGATCCGTACGAGTTTCAGTATCTTCTCCATCATAGGGTTTCGCACTTTTGGAGCCTCCGTCGTCCCGTAGAATGCGAGTGAAATTGCTTTGTTAACCGCGTCAGTAGCCGATACGATCGGCGGAGAGAGTCTTATGATATCCTTCGCCGTCAATTTTCCAGGGTGATGTCTTTGTAACCCTATTACAAGGGTTTCCGCAATCACTGATAAATCCATCTGGATTGTTGCCTTCGCAATCTTCTCGTCAAAGTCGGGTCCCAAATCGGTAATCAGTTTACCTACTGCTTCCCAATCGTAGCGCAGGACATATTTTTTGCGATCCATTTCAATTACTATGTCCCCTCTGTGCTTGTTTGCCGTTACCATCAGGCCAGGGTCGGATCGCCCGAAACCTTCAAGCTGATGGATGCTGTCATTCTGTCCTCAATCGGAGCGGTAGGATCAACACCGGTTACTAAGCACGCAATGGTCCAGGTTACAGGTGCCGCGGTGGGCCATATAATCTGAAAATTTCTCAATGTCCCGTCGTGCAAATCCTTCAATATACCCGTGGCTTCATTCTGGGTAGCGTGATCCGGTAGCCAGGCCACATCGACAGTAACTTCCCCGGCGTCCAGGAGTCCCGCAATAAACTCACGATATTTGTTGGTTGACTCCGTATGGGTAACGTCCACTGTTTCACGGGAAAGGGTAGGTCCGGCCAGTCCGATCAATTCCGCAATCGCGGTGAACTGTTCCGGTGATGCACCATTGCCCCGTTTAAGCAATATACCAAATCCTATATAACCCATTGTTTCCTCCTGTTAACTTGTTGCCTCATTATACCACACCGAGAAATCCATTTGGACCCGGTGGGCTTTGATTGCTGATTCATAAAGGTCCTGGTCATTTTCAAGAAATGATCCGTTTATCTTTTCGGATCCGGCAGCTCCCTTGTATCCGCTCAGTCGTTTCCTTACCGCCGCAGCGAGTTCCCTGGCGTCCTTCAGACCGCTGGCGTAACAGTCTATCTGAAATCTGCCGTCCGCAAGCCCAGTCTCTCCTTCAGTAGCAAACATCCTTTCTCCTGAAATCCGCGCGTAAACCATCGCTGGAAAAGTCGGTTTTTGGGGTAATATTTTCCCGTATAATCTATCAACGATCTTGCCAGCGATAGTCGTGTCAGCAAGTATAAATGTCACGAGTCCTTCCTCTATCATAAGCCCAGGGCCTTCCTGCCGGATCTTGAAAGCTTTCCGGCGTAAGCCTGTTTTTTAAGTCTCTTTGCAAAACGTTCAAGTACATACCACATATTTTTAGCAAAAGCCGCCAGGGCTGCCCTCTTATTAGTGTCCCATGCAGGGCGCATAAAAGGCTCTGCCGGCCTCCACGGCGTTCCATATTCCTGGAAAACACCATACCAATGAGCCGCGTCTGGTCCTATTGCAATGGCAGCGGGTACGGCTGTATTGGTCATAACAAAAGGTTTAATCGAATCGGCCATTGATCCGGTTTTTCCTTCGCCTTTCTCAGCTCCTCCTTTACTCCTCCATGCGCGGGACCTTGCATCAGCAACGATGGATTTAGCACTTTTCTTGAGAGCTGCTTTTAACTGCGATTTTGCAGCCGCTTCTGGGAGCTCTTTTAAGACCTTATCAAGCTCTTTTGCTCCTTCAATCTTGAAATCGAAAAAGGGCATATTTGACGGTAATCCCTTTGCCATTAGGCTACATTCATTTTTGCTATTATTTCTGTCCCATGTTTCCGCGCGATCTCCAATACGGAAATGATATCGTAAATTTCGGTGCCGATCCTGATTCTATGTTTCGGAGTCACGTCCGATCGATACCTTATCCTGAAACGAAAGTCGGCCTGAGCAAGTGTCTGTTGGCTTTGGAATCTTTCCGTACCCCGCAGCGGTACCTTTTCGGCCCATACGGTTGCGAGCGTGGACCAGCTAGGTTCCGGATCCGCGTGGCTGTCCTTCACTGGCGTATTTTTCTCAATGACTATTCGCCTGTCGAGTCTTCCAATTTGCATTTATGGTATTGTAAATATCGCTATTTTCAATTCAGCATGACTCGTCAGCAAGTGAATGTATCCGGTGGTTTGAATCCATCCGGTGACCGGGAAGGGGCCGAACACGGAATACAGACCGATCCCAACAGCATAGTCGGTAATGTCCTGAGTCCGCCTGAACGGATCATTTACGCTTGTTATTGTGAGCGTTCTCTCCTCCGCACCACTATTGAAAGCCACGATGATTTCCTTACCGGTAGAGATGAATCTGTTTCCATTAGCCGCATCACTGGCGGCAAGCACAAAATCCGCTCCAAGCGCGGAAATCACTCCTGGATACTTACCGGGTAATACCTTAGGGGTAAGTACTGTTGGATCTGGCATAATATCCTCCTGTTAGATTATCCCCAAAAATCAGGGTCCACAAAATTAACGACTTCGTCCTCATTCCAATTAAGACCGAGCGCTGTTATGCAATCTTCCAGCTCAGAAAATTCCCCGTCCACGATCTTTTGTGGCCATATCGAAAAAATGAAATCAGGGTTAATGTCATCAAACATGAGATCCATCCTGTGATTATATTCTCCCACATAATCGATCCATTGCCGTAATCCTGACAGCCCGTGCATCCAGGAAGTATCTATACAGGCTTGTGCGTTTTCCTCGATTTCTCTCCTGACAATTATCCATTTGGCCTTTTTATATGTGTGGATCCACGCTGATGATATAAGACACATCATTGGGCTTTTGAAAAACCAGGGGCCGTCCTCATATCCTTGCATTTTGGTTATACGCTTAATTTCCTGTTTCAGCCTGGGGATTCTCCTTTTTCTCAATGGAGGTATTTGCCTTTTGCCCAAAAGATCATAACCCAGACTAAACAAATAAGGGTCTGAAATACCTTCCTTAATGGCGGTATTCTCGAAAAATCCCTTAGGATTTTCCGGATGTGGGCCAATCATATCACCACCCCAGGAGCCAAGTAAATGAACTATACCGGCGACCATTGAAGTTCCGGATCTTGGAGCTCCTGTTATTAGAATGGGATCTGGAATTTGGGGACCTAAATCTTTTACGTCGTTCATGGTTTTTCCTCCTGTTATAAGACTTCTTTTATTTTCCTGGGATCCTGGCCTGGTCCATCACAAGATGAAGACCTTGTATGATATGTAGATAAATTTATATGCCAGCGGAACCTCGGCCGTAATGGTCCCGACTACCACATTTTCCCTATGCTCATACCAATGGCCAACAAGCATCATTATTGCCTGGATAATTAGTTTCGGTATGTCTGTTGCTGCATCTCCATGACCGGCTTTAAACTGGATATTTACAGCGTTGACTATTCCCCTTGTGGTTGGATAAACAGAGCCGTAGGCGAGTGTTATCCTGGCGGGCTTGGACTTTTCATCTACGATATAATTGTCTGATGACCAGGTCTTTTCAATACCATCACTATCATAATATTTGATATGGATCACGGATTGAACTGGATATCTCGGTAGTTTTATGCCCTCGCCGTTATCAGGAAACCGATCAAGATAGAGATCCCAGGTCTGGGTAATCAAAGCCCTATTTGTGTCACCCTCGAACTTTATACGGGCAGCCGCTACGAATCCATCAATCAGGGTGTCATCATTGGCAACGTCCACCCGTAAATGGGCCTTCGCATCAGCGGTGCTGACCGGCTCAAGTGAAGGTTCAGTCTGAATTTTCAGACTGAAATGTATGTCTGTCATTTCTCAGTCCGTCAGCTTTTACGATCGTCTGTCTTGCGGTCCGGATTCTTTCTATCTTTTTCCTTCTTCCTGGCGTCAGTTTTAGATGTGTTTTCACTGGTTTCGATCGATGTCGATTCTGTTTTTTCTTCCACCTCTTTATCCTCTTCCTTCTCTTTTTCCTCTTTATCAGACACAGCCAACATAGTACGACGTTCGATCTCAGCAACAGCGGCAGCTTTCATCTCGTCAGTCCTCCCGAGCCTTTCCAGATAGAGCAGATATTTGTCAGGGACTTCAGACAATGACTTACCAATATGCGTCCCATAATCAAGCACGATCGGTCCGATTTCTTGATCGGTTTTGGTTTGCATACTCTCGGAAACCAGCTCGGCGTAATTCCCACGGATAAAAGCCTTAGCCATTTTCTCTGTAATATCAACACCGACTTCGAGAATCTGTTCTGGCCTGGCCGATATTTCAGGACCGGCCACGATAGTTTTCATTCTTATTTTCATTGCTACTCCACTATTATTGTGAATTGACCATCAAGGGTATCTCCACCATTGGCAATCACGATTTTAACGCGATCCTTGGCAGCCACGATATAGTCCTCAACTGCCTCGCCAGCTGCAATATAAAAAGAAGCGTCCCCTGAAGCATTGTGCGTCGGTTGGCGCGGAGCTATAATTTCGGAGGCTGTTATATTATCCTCTGTCCATAAATTCTGCCCCGTGCCTTCAAGCGTAATCGTAAAGTCAACTGTATCCTCATAGGGTGTAGAGCCGTCTTTTGTATAGATGACATTAATAATCCGGCCAGTGATCACCGGGCTATATTCAGTAGCAGCTCCGCCGGAGCTGGTCTGTACGGCAATAACATGTCGTTCAGCATAGCTCATATTTTACCTCCCTACTTCTAAACGGCAGGATTGGCCGCTGTACGACCGCCGGCCATGAGATTACTCCACACATCATTCGTACCCGCGACATAACCGCCACCATGATCATAAGTGCCCCCGAATATGTTATCGTAGATGTAAGTATCTCTACCGCCTCCATTGTTCAGTTTCTCGTCAGGATTATAATAGGAACCATTGGCATAGAAAGTGCATCTTCTGATTGTGGACTCCTTGAAGCCCTGTGCAACCATATCAATCAGGTTATCGGAATCGCCAAACCAGCAATCCTCTATCATAACAAATCGTGGTTGATCATGGCTTGAATTTGTGCAAGTAATACATTTACCATCTGTGCTGCCAGAATGAAATCCATAGAAACCACAACGACGAATCGTAACATGGGGATTTGATGCCAGTTCGTTTGCAAAATCTATTCCATAAAGACCCTGATTCTGTCCGACAAAGAGGCAATCCTCGATTATGGTCCCGCCAGCATTACAACCAACTCCCTCGCCGAGAACAACGCATTCAGCATCCGCAAGGGCGTCGAACTCGAAACCGCTAATATACCAGCCCCTTGCTCTTACTTGGAGACACTCAACGCCGGGAGTCGCAGCGGTAACCCAGACAGCGCCAAAAGATGACCCTGGGGTTGGATTAACCGCAATGAGTTGACCAAATGGGCAATCATCATTGAGCGGGGTTTTAATGTCTTCGACGTATCCGCCAGGGGCGACAAAGATCCGAGCACGTCCACGGGTGCCGAGTGCGGCAGCGAGGAGCATAGCCGCGCTGATAGTTAATAAAGCAGTAGCCCAGGATAACCCGTCGTTATCGACTGAGCCGAGTGCCGAATCCACGAAATAATCTGTGGTGGGCATAAGCCCGGTAACGCGACCTTCGATATTCAATATTCCCCTGGGACCGACAGTCATGCGGTCACCTCCGAGGTCACGATATACTTGTGGTGAATATGATGGATCCATAATTAACTCCTTTCTTGTTGGTTACAGCGGAGCAGGGAGAAATTATGGAATCCCCCCGCTCCACCTATCTCATTAAAGAGAACGTAAAAGGGTTACTTGTTAAGATTAAGCAGTACCTTCAGCCGGACTGACTAGAGTTTCGCCACTCACATTCGTACCCTGAGTAGTGGGCTTTTTCCTTGCTCTGTATTGGATATAACGGGCTTCGGCAACAATCGCGTCCTGAGTTCCACGAACAACATACAGTTGGACATATCTTTCAGTCGGTTTAAACAGATCAATATAGAATATTTTCTCGTCGTCGTCGTCAGCGATATCCTGGCCAGATCCCAAAAGATCGGCCGCGTCCGAGAGATTG
>Ga0209977_10000124_pt1 | contig 29187 bp, 23 predicted proteins | sample SumtaG_2_FD_183113 | JGI IMG/M metagenome (GOLD analysis project Ga0209977, IMG submission 183113) | Deep subsurface microbial communities from Indian Ocean to uncover new lineages of life (NeLLi) - Sumatra_00607 metaG (SPAdes) (version 2) | ecosystem: Environmental > Aquatic > Marine > Oceanic...
TCATTCAAGAGCTCATTTTCCCCTCTCATCCCTGTAATCTCATTCTCATTTTCCCCTCTCATCCTTTGGTTCTCATTTATTAAATTATTTATTTTCTCATTCAAGAGCTCATTTTCCCCTCTCATCCCTGCAATCTTGCTCTCATTTTCCTCTCTCATCTTCGCTATCTCATTCTCATTTTCATCTATTATCCTTTGTTTCTCTTTTCCTAAGATATTTAAGATATCTATTTGTCTTTGGAGATTTACGTTCTCGGCTCTAACCTTCTCCATCTCATTCCGCATTCCATATCCAGCCATTTTGAATTTTTTTATTTCTTCTTTTGAACTGCCATCTATATATTCTAAGGTAGCACAACCATGAATAATAAACCCTAATTGCAGGATAAGAATAATTATAAAGCCTTTGGACATTTTCTCCTCCAGTATAAAAAGTGCTATTTTATCTATCTTCTAACATTTATATTAAATTTTATCTATCAACAGGACAAGCGTCAAGAAATTAAAATTCTTCTTCAAGGATCCCTTTAAATTTTTATTAAAGAAGTTTACCGTAGTTCTTGTGAGGATTGGAGGATAACGCGAGATATATAGCTCAGAGAAGCCAGGTTCTTTTCCCTTGACAAAGAAAGGTACATTGGATAAAAGGTCAGCAATTAATTATTGATCAAAAGAGAACAAAAGAGGATCGTATGGATGCTGATTCGAAAAGGTTGAGCAGGCCTAAAATGGGTGGATGGATATTCTTCTTAGTTGGTTTAATTGCAGCCCTTATTGTTGGATGGATTGTATTTCCTCTTGTTCTTTACTCTGAAAAGAGTCAACCACTTAGCTTTTCTCACTCCAGTCATGGCCCAGAATCGGATGCTGGATTAGAATGTGAGGAATGCCATTTCTTCTACAAAGATGGCACGTTTTCTGGAATCCCTGGAATTAGAAAGTGTATGGATTGTCATGAGGATCCAGAATCTCCTTTAAGTGAAGATCCGGAAGAGGTAAAGCTTTTTACTGATTATGTTGGGCCGGAAAAGGAAATCCCTTGGCTCATCTATTCACGCCAACCAGATTGCGTATATTTCCCTCACATTGCCCATGTAAAGATGGCTAACATTGAATGTAAGGTCTGCCATGGAGATTTTGCTACAAGAAAAACTCCACCTATATACAAGGTTAATAGGTTAACCCGTTATAGTATCGATATCTGGGGGAGAAATATTGCTGGATATAAGAAAAACACATGGGATAAGATGAAAATGGATGATTGTGCTGACTGCCATAAGAGAAAAGGAAAGGAAAACAACAACGCCTGTTTTGTATGTCATAAATGAGGATAGACAAAATGGAATTTAGCCGAAGGAATTTTATCAAATTTGCTGTGGGAGGATTAGGGGGAACCATGTTGTCCCCACTTCCATGGAAACTTATTGATGATATAGCCATATGGACCCAGAACTGGTCATGGGTACCAGTGCCGGCTAGAGGGAAATTTTCGTATATAAAAACTGTCTGCACGCTCTGTCCTGGTGCATGCGGTATTGAGGTCAGAAAGGTTGGCAGCAGAGCAGTAAAGATAGAAGGGAGAAGTGATTATCCAGTAAATCAAGGAGCAATATGCCCTCTTGGTATGGCAGGTCTCCAGATTCTATATAATGGAGGGATCCGGTGGAAGGCACCAATGAAAAGGGTTGGACCAAGGGGATCTCAGGAATGGAAAGAAATACCCTGGGATGAGGCTATAGATGAGTTGGCTATAAGGATAAAAGGGTTGAGGGATAAGGGAAATCCAGAAAAACTAGCAGCTATTGATGGAAATCAGTCTCGGTCTACCATGGCCCTTCTCATTAAAAGACTAATCAACTCTATTGGAAGCCCAAACTACATGTTTATGCCACGAGAAGAAGATACCCATGCTACGGCTAATTTCCTTATGCAGGGAACTAATGGCCCTATAGCATTTGATCTGGAAAACGCCGATTTAATATTGAGCTTTGGATGTGGCCTTTTGGATGGATGGGGCGCCCCAGGTAGGATGCTGAGTACATGGAGGCAGTGGGCCAATAATGGGAAAAAACATAAAACGTATTTGGTACAGGTTGATCCACGGGCCTCAAATACCGCATCAAAGGCTGACCTTTGGCTTGCCCCATTTCCAGGAACAGAGGCTGCCCTGGCCATGGGTATTGCTCATGTAATTATCAAGGGAAAACTGTATCATAAAAAATTCATCGAAAATCATAGCTTTGGTTTCTATGATTGGTTTGATGAAAAAGGAGTTGAACATAAGGGATTTTCAAAAATTGTTTTGGAAAAATACTCTCCCCAGATGGTAGAAAATATCACAGGAATAAAGAGGCGAGTAATTATTGAGGTAGCCAAAAAGTTTGCGTCAGCTCATGCCCCTATTGCCATTGCTGGAAAGGGGAAAGGTACACTGCCTGGTAGTTTATATGAGTTTATGGCTGTACATGCCCTTAATGCACTAAAAGGAAGAGTAAATAAAGAAGGAGGGTCCCTAATAACAGATGATGTTCCTTTGGCTCAATGGTCGGATGTAGAATATGATTCAGTGGCCAAGGATGGCCTTATAAAAGAAAGGGTAGATTGTGCTGGAACTCCACAATACCCGTTTTCAAGGAGCCTTATACATAAGTTTACAGAGGCGATAAATAGTGGCCATGGCTCCCCTATTGATACACTTCTATTGTGTTCTGCAAATCCTGTTTATACTATCCCAGACAGCCAGAGTTTTATCGAGGCACTGGCAAAAATACCCTTTATTGTGAGCTTCTCTCCGTTTATGGATGAAACCTCCCTTATGGCAGACCTGATACTCCCTGATCATACCCATCTTGAGAAGATAGTTGATATTGTATGGCCAACTGGGATTCAATACCCCCTTTATGCCCTTTCTCAGCCAGTGGTAAAACCGATTTATAGGACAAAACACAGTGGGGATGTGATCATATCCTTGGCAGATAGGATAGGTGGACAAGTTGCCGGTTCCTTTCAGTGGACTAATTTTGAAGAGGCCTTAAAGGAGAGGGTCAGAGGGCTTTATGATTCAGGGAATGAGAAGGTTTCCTGGGCGGATATTAAGAAAAATGGATACTGGTATATTCCTGCCCACTCCTTTGGCAGATGGATAGATATCTTCAAAACGCCAAGCAAAAAATTTGAATTTTTCTCCACTGAAATAGAGCTGGCCCTTAAAGCCTATTCAAAGGAAAAATCATTTGATAATGCCCTCATAAATTTGGGCATAAGCTCCAAGGGAGATGAAGTATATATGCCTCACTACGAAGAGATAAAATCAGGCGCAGATAAGAAGGAATATCCCTTGCTTCTTTTCCCTATGGAATTAATCAACCTAGCAAGTGGATGGATAGGAAATCCACCATTTTTAAATAAAACACTTTTCAATCATCAACTTAAAAGAGATGATCTTTTTGTGGAGGTTAACCCAAAAACAGCATCTCAATATCGCTTAAAGGAAGGCTCAAAGGCTATTATAAGGTCCCCTAAGGGCGAGTTAAAGATAAGGATTCATCTTTTTGATGGGGCTATGCCCGGTGTTATCTTTGTCCCTTTTGGTCTTGGACATACTGCCTATGATAAACACCTAAAGGGAAAAGGTGTCAACCCTAATAAGATAATTGACCAGGTCGAGGATCCCTTGAGTGGGCAACCTGTCTGGTGGAATACCAGGGTTGAGTTGATTAAGATATAGAGGCCCTCGCGGCAAAGGGTAGGTAATGAAAAAAGGAAAGTATACTAAAGGCAATAAATATGGGATGGTTATTGATTTAGATAAGTGTATTGGCTGTGGTATATGCACTATTGCCTGTGCCTCTGAAAACAATGTTTCGGTACTTTATGATGAATCAGATAAGACAAGGAACATAACCTGGCTTCAGATTTACATGGTAACGAATGGAAAAGAGTTTCCAGAAACTGAGGTCGTATATATTCCAAGGCCATGTATGCAGTGTGATAATCCACCATGTGTACCTGTTTGCCCGGCAACAGCAACAAGAAAAGATCCAAACACGAGAATAGTAAGTCAGATCTATACAAGGTGTATAGGCTGTAGATACTGCATGGCTGCATGTCCATATCATGCACGGTATTTTAACTGGTTTGATCCCTTATTCCCTGAAGGCATGGATAGATACCTCTCTCCAGAGGTTTCTCCGAGGATGCGAGGCGTGGTAGAGAAGTGTACCTTCTGCCACCACAGGCTCATGAGGGCCAAGGCAAAGGCATATGCAGAGGGCAGAAGAGATCTAAAAGAGGATGAGTATATTCCTGCATGTGTCCAGGCCTGCCCTACAAAGGCCATAACCTTTGGTGACCTTAATAAACCTAAGCATAAGGTTTCCAAGCTTATCAAGAGTCCTTATGCCTTCAGATTGCTGGAAAGGCTCAATACGGAGCCCAAGGTATATTATATGAGCACTAAAAACTGGGTGAGGCGCATGGCAGATAACTATCTGGAAGGTGAGTTTAAATAATGTCAGTTGCACGTTGTCAGTTGTCCGGTGAATGAAATAAGATGGTTCAATTGGTTAAAAACAAAACAAAGGGTTAATCATGGATTTGGCTTTAATCCCCAATGGTGTTCAAAGATGCTCGTTAAGGACATTTGTGCCATGGATGGTTCTATGGCTGGTTCTTATTGCCTGGGGCTTGGTGTCAGCCTTTTTATGTTTCTATAAAGGACTGAACCAGACAAACATGAATCACTATTTTGCCTTTGGCCTATGGATCGTATTTGACCTCTCCGTGATTGCTCTCGGTGCAGGTGCATTCTTTACAGGATTTTTGACCCACATCATTGGCGAAGTTTTTATTTATCCCTTCCGTGAAAACCTGAAGGCTATTGTCAATGCAGCTGTTGTTATCGGTTTTATCTGTTACTCAGTTGCCATTGCAATGCTTTCGGTAGATATTGGACAGCCACTAAGGGGTTGGTTTATTTTTTGGCATGCAAATGTCCATTCAATGTTGACCGAGGTATCTTTTTGTATCACTGCATATCTTGGTGTGTTAACTATTGAATATCTCCCTTTGATATTTTCCAATAGAAAGCTAAAAGAGATACCAGAAATTGACATCTTTGGTAATAACCTTCATCATATAGTGGCCTTATTTGCTGCTGTAGGCACATTTCTTTCTTTCTTCCATCAAGGCTCATTAGGGGGAATGTTTGGAGTACTGTTTGGTCGCCCTTTTGCCTTTAGAGAAGGTTTCTTTATTTGGCCATGGACATTTTTCTTATTCATCCATTCCTCCATTGCAGCAGGCCCATCTTTTACCTTGCTCTGTGTGTGGATAGCCCAGAAGGCCACTGGAAAAGAATTGGTTAAAAGGGGTGTTTTTACCTTGTTAGCTAAGATTTCAGGCTGGCTGCTTGCCACCTATATCATTCTCAAGATCGTGGACACGATTGCCTGGGCCTATGGGGTTGTCCCTCGGGCTGGGATGTCATTGACGGATTTTTATCAGGAGACCTATGGAATCTGGCTTATTATTGCCGAGATCGGGATTTTCGGAATTATTCCGGCAATTATTCTTATAACACCAAGATTCAGAGAGAGAAATCACCTTCTTATTATAGGTGCATTAATGAATGTTACTGGTATTGTGCTTAACAGGTTTGTTTTTACTATTCAAACCCTTGCCATACCAGTCATGCCATTTGACAAATTTATGGGTTACTTTCCAGCCTGGCAGGAGTGGGGAATTGCAATAGGATCTATTGGCTACGGGATACTTTTATTCTCGCTGTCTTATAGATATCTACCCGTATTTCCGCAAGAGGCAGAAATGAATCCGGTTGAGGTTCTTGGTAAGGTTGTAACAGATTCTGGTGCTATCAAAAGGAGCTGATATGTTCCCTTTTTGTTTTGAATGGGCGTGGGAGACTGGCCGACTTATATTTATGGGGCTTCTATATATGGTCCTTGGCGCCATCTCTTTGGGCTTACTCTATGCCTTTGTAATGACATGGCTAAGGCTTCGAGATCAGGATAGGCGATGAAGATTGGTTTTATTGGTTTGATTTGATCTATCGGTTTTATTAGTGATTAACCCAGGGGTTTTGCCCAAATCTTTTTCTGCTTTTATTAACCACTACTCCAGAACTCCAATACTCCATCATTCCATGTAAATGTTATATCACCGTATCATGACGCCAGTTCTTGTCATCCCTTTCCATGTAATCCAGGTTATAATGAAGGCCACGGCTTTCCTTCCGCATGGTAGCAGAGACGATTATTAACTCGGCAACAGTTGCCAGATTTCTCAGTTCCAACAAATCCCTTGTGATTATAAAACCCCAGTAGTAATCCTTGATTTCCTGTTGGATGACCTCTATCCTCCTCATGGCCCTGGCCAGCCTTTTATTTGTCCTGACTATACCTACATAGTTCCACATCAGTCTTCTTACCTCATCCCAGTTATGGGAAACGATTACAGATTCATCGCTGTCTGTTGCTGACCCCGAGTCCCACAGAGGAATGTGTGGGAGTTTGTAATCATCTTTACCAGAGATGATCTTGGCGCTGTCTTCAAATGAGAATTGTGCAAAAACGAGGGCCTCAATAAGAGAATTACTGGCTAACCGGTTTGCACCATGTAGCCCGGTATAGGCTACCTCACCTATTGCGTAGAGGTTGTCTATATTAGTATGTCCCCGTTTATCTGTCAAGATTCCACCACACATATAATGAGCAGCAGGCACCACTGGAATTGGTTCTTTAGTAATATCTATGTTTAACTCTAAGCACCTATTGTAGATATTTGGAAACCGGTTTTTTATAAAATCCCGAGGCCGGTGACTTATATCCAAATAAACGCATTCATCGCCGCTCTTCTTTAATTCAGCATCAATTGATCGAGCCACAACATCTCTCAGGGCCAAATCCTTTAAGGGGTGGTAGTGTTCCATGAAATGATTGCCCTTTTTGTCAATTAATCGCCCTCCCTCACCCCTGACTGACTCGCTAATCAAAAAATTTTTTTCCATCGGATGGCGGAGGCATGTGGGATGGAATTGCACAAATTCCATGTTTGCCACCTTTGCCCCGGCCCTGTACCCAATAGCCACGCCATCACCAGTGGCAATATCAGGGTTGCTGGTGTAAAGATACACCTTACCTGCTCCCCCGGTTGCAAGGACCGTTATCCTGGACGGGAAGGTATTTACCTCGCCTGTGATTATGTCCAAAACATAGGCCCCCCAGCATGTCTCTTCAGTCTCGTTCGTTGAAAGGCCTCTTCTTATAAATTTGGAGGCAGTAATCAGGTCTATGGCCATATGGTTCTCATAGATCGTAATGTTTTTATTCTTCTCCACATTGTGGATAAGGGCTCTTTCCACTTCTTGCCCGGTAAGATCTTTAGTGTGGACAATCCTTCTTCTGGAATGGCCCCCTTCCTGGGTGAGATCTAATCTGTCAGCCTGTGTTTTATTATGTGAGAAGTTAACCCCAAGAGAGATAAGTTCCTTAATCATATCAGGACCATTTGTTACAACCATGCGAACAATTTGCTCGTTACATAGGTCGGCACCAGACTCTAATGTGTCTGCTATGTGAAGATCAAATGAATCATTAGGGTCTAACACAGAGGCAATACCACCCTGGGCATAATTTGTAGAGGCATCCATTGTCTCTTTTTTTGTTACTATATTAACTGTTCCTACCAGCGCTGCCTTGAGAGCTAAGCTGAGCCCGGCAATGCCGCTTCCAATGATGAGATAATCTGATTTTATTTCCATTTGTCCCTTGTTTATAAGCTTTCAGCTTCTTGATGAAAGAAATACTTCATGGCTAAGAATTCTGCCAGCATCTTAAGGCTCACAGCTGAGTGCTTATTAATTTACATAAAATTAGACCTATTGCAAGTTATGATTGATCTTTTGTTTAGCTATTAGTAGCTTATAAAGCCTATGAGTGTATCAGTGATTATATTTGATTGCGATGGGGTTATGTTTGATTCGCGCCAGGCCAATGTTAATTTCTACAACCATATTCTATTCCATTTCGGTCTCCCTCCACTGACAGATAAAGAGGTAGAGTTTGTTCACATGCATACTGTCGTGGAATCGTTGAATCATATCTTTAGAGGTACCACTTATGTGGCCAAGGCCCATGAGTATCGGTTAAAGCTTGACTACATTCCCTTTATAAAGGATATGGTTATAGAGCCAGGCCTGAAAGAGGTGCTCGATATTTTAAAACCGGATTATGGTCTGGCAGTGGCAACAAATCGGAGCAATACCATAGGCAAGGTTCTTGAATTAAACGGGCTTAGTCACTATTTTGACATAGTTGTTTCATCCTTAGATGTGAAAAACCCCAAACCACATCCGGAGTCTATCTTCAAGATCCTTAATTTTTTTAGGATCGAATCCCAGGAGTGTTTTTATGTAGGTGATTCTGAAGTAGATTTTACTGTGTGTCAGGCCTCTGGCATACCCCTCATCGCATACAGAAACAAAGATCTACAGGCTGATTATTATATAGATAATCTTTTGGATATCCTGAAGATTTTATAGCTATTTTCACTGGAATATTTTTTGACAAAAAAAGGAGCGGTTAAAAATTATAAACGCTCCTTTTGATTTATGTGATTAAGGCTTAGATCTTAGTTGCTTGGCAATACAGTGGGTGTAATAAAGATGAGGAGTTCACTTTTCCCAGCTACCCGTCTCTCTCTCTTAAAAAGCCATCCAATGATAGGTATCTTGCTGAGCCATGGAACACCTTCAGATGTAAGCCCTTTACTCTCTTTATAGATTCCTCCTATAATAACTGTGTCTCCACTGGCAACCATCATCTCTGTATGGGCATTCTTGGTTTTGATTGGAATATTATCACCTATGGCGTGAGCATAATCAGGTTCATCTTCGCTAACATCAATAGTCATAATAACCATGTTATTTGGTGTTATCTTGGGAGTAACCTCAAGTTTTAACGTGGCATCAACCTGTTCATATGTTTTGTTTCCACTCGCATCCGTACCTGAAGGGATTACAATCTTTGTGCCCTGTTTTATGGTGGCCGTTACTGTATCTCTTGTAATAATTTTTGGCGCAGAAAGGGTCTTTGCCTGGCCCTCTGTCTCAGCCAGGGCTATCTGTGCATTAAGGATCTTTGTAGCCGCTGTGTTGCTAAAAGCTATTCCCGCTGTAGTGGCGGTGGGCATGGTAAAGTTTGTGGCAAAAGTATAGAGATAGTTCCTGTTACCGCTTGGTCCACCTCCTCCCCAGGGATTTCTTGTTGTCTGGTAGCTACTAGTCCATTCAACTCCTATATCCCTGGTAAAATCAGTACTGGCCTCAACAATCCTCGCCTCAATCATCACCTGTTTGATCGGTCTATCCTGTCTGTCTTTCAAGGCTTTTGCCTTTTTTATATTGGAGGCTATATCCGTAAAGATTATAGTTTTAGTTGCTGTATCAACCGATAACCTACCCCTCGGTCCCTTCACATTTTCTTCTATAAGGGTTTTTATAGCAGTTACATCCTGATAATTGACGGTTATATAGTCAGTTATTAATGGCTCTCGTGCTTCAGCCTCCTTCTGTGCGGTCTTAATCTCCTTTATCCTTTCCCTTTCGGTCTTTAGTCTCGCTTCCTCCTCTTGCTCTAAGGCTTTTATGGCTTCTTTTGTCATTATCCTGATAATATTCCCCTCTTCTCTTTTGCCGAGATTATTTACATCAAGCATTACATCCAGGGCCTGATCCCAGGGGACGTTTTTTAGTCTCATAGAAACCGTGCCCTTTACCTCGGGCCCCCACACTATATTCCGATTGCTAACCTCCCCAATAAGCTTGAGGACGTTTTTTATGTCTGCATTAGCAAAATCAAGGGTCATTCTGGCCCCTGTATACTTGGAGATCTTATATGGAGGACGGGGCATTTCTGCAGTTCTTACAAGTGCCTCAGGGGGCGCCTCTGTTGGTTTAACAAGGGCCTTAGCTAGCCTCATCTGAGTTATCTTTTTAACAGTGGGTTTGACAGAGGTTTTATTAAAATCCAACCTTATTTCTTTATCCGTTTGCATCACATGGTAAGGGACCATTTCCCTTAACTCTATTTCCAGATCAACCTGCCTTTCAGCAACTTTTACAATAGGTGTAATCCGATTGACCGCCCCTTTAAATAGGGAGGAATTTAAATATCTTGTTAGTTCAGAAGGGATGGTGGTCTCGCTTATCTCTAAAAGTAAGGTAAGAGAATTTTTCTGGCTTAAATCATATTCCGTCTTTTTGGTAGTGATGACCGTGACCCTTGATTTTCCTTTGGGTAGCATGTAAAAATCAACTCCAAGTACCTGATTCAATTCTGTTTTAGAAGGCGAAAAGAACAGGCGAGGTTCTTTTGCTACTATTTCCTCCTCTTTTGTCGGCATAAAGGGAAGCTCTTTTTTTACAGTTTCAACAGGTTTTTTCGGAGAAAGCAAAAGCTTTATTATTCTATCCTTTTCCGCCACATTGTATTCCACATCCTGGATTAAAGTGGCAATAAGGCGGGTTGATAGAGGCCTATCCTTGAGTCTTTCAAAATGGATATCTTTTATAAGCCTGTCATTAATGACATCTGGACCAGTCAATCCCTGAGCCGGAAGTGCATTAAAATCCACTATGAGGCGTAATGGTTGAACCAATTTAAAGGCAGCATAGGAGATAAGTTTTGAGCTGGTTATTTCAATCGTTGTCTTTTTATCAGAGGGGTCAGAGATGACGTTTATTGATTCGATCTGAGCAGGTTTCTCTTCTGTAATACCTGTAACCTCTTTTTTTACGGGTGCTTGGGCACAACCAAAGACGATAAAGAAGCCGAATGTTATTAATAGAGAAATAATATTTTCTTTTCTCAGACTTATTTTGTCAAACATGCCAGCTCTCCTTTTATATTACTATTTTGTTAAACTAATCTGTAGACGGGAGCTTCATTGGGATATCCTTTACTATTTCACGACCTCTGATATCCTTATAAGATTCAGTGATAACAACCTCTTTTTCAAGGATCTTCGTGACTCGCCCCCTTTTTCTTCCTATAGGGGTCCCCACTTTAATTACATGACCATCGCCCTTTGAATCCCGAACAAGGGCCCAATTTCCCTTACTTCCTAATACTATGGCAGAGATAGTCAATTGGGAAATGTCAAGGGTCTCAAGATAGGTTTTTTCTTTTTCTTGCTCTTTTTCCTCTAACTCCCCCCTTACGACAATAAAGGATTTGAAAGGATCTACTTTATCAGTAGGATCATAAAAATAGGCCACTTTTTCCTTATCTATTTTTGCTTTGTCTTCTTCTATAATATCTACCCTGGCCTTTTTCTCCTCAATAGGTTTTTTTAATGGTTCGGCGGCCTCTTTTTTATCCTTTTGAATCTTAATAGTAACCTTTTCCTTAACTTGAGCGGTAGTTATTCCAAAGAAAATAGGAATAGTTGCAATACTAAATAATAAAAACAGAATTATGCTATTTCTTTTTTTTGTGTACACTTTCAGCCTTTTTCCCCTCTTTGAACCTATAGGTTGTTGCTTTACAGGAAGTTTTAAGAGTGGTGCCCCGCTCTTTAATTGGAATCATACTAACATTAACAACATTAACGATCCTATCTAGCTTTCCAACCTTGTCAAAAAACTTAGCAACATCATGATAGCTTCCCATCACCTCTATGCTTACTGGGATTTCTACATAAAATTCTTTTGAAACCTGTTTTTCTGGACTGAATAGGAGGAATTCCAAATTAGAATCATTTCCAAGTTTGGTAATGTTTTTTAAGAGGCTAGGGATTTCACTAGTAGTAGGAAGGAGCCTGAGGGCAACTTTTAAATCTCCTTGAGCATTGACAAGGTCAGCTTCAAGCCTTTTCAAATTTTTCGCCCTGACTCTGGCAATCCTGACCTCCCTTTCTAATCTACCCAATTCGGATTTTATAGTCGTTATTTCACCTGTTTTTGGGATGTATACGAGCCAAATATAGAGACCTACAATGAGAACAACCGTCCCTGCAAATATTAGGATCCTGTGTATCATCCTCAATTTGGATATCTTATTAAAATAGGCATTTAGATCGATTGCCATAACCCTCTATTTTCCTTTCTTTTTCTTGCCTGCTTTAGGGAGGATTTTTTCTTCAAAGGCATATGTCTTTGAGTTTAGGGAGAAGTCTTTGAGACTTAAATCAAACTCTGGTATCTTTTTTTGCCTTGTTCTGACTAATTGGACGGATTTTATACTTTTTGTGTTTTTCAATCTATTCATAAAATCTGCAACTGTTTCGTTATCCATTGCTGTTCCGTCTAAAATAAGTGTCCCCTTTTTTTCTTTAAGGGTGGTGAGCCATAGCTTATCTTTTGGTACACTCATGGCTATATCATCTAAGAGCCTGACTGGTCCGGTTTTGCCTTTTTCTAATCTTTTTATCGTCTTTAATTTAACCTCAACGTCAGCGATAGTTCTCTTCAGGGCCTTTATTTTTGCATTGGTACCTTTAAAGGAGTCCAGCTCTTTTTGTTTAACATCTTGCTCTTCTCTCAAGGCTTTTACCTTGTTGTTGAGATCAAGATAGAAGTAACTACTTGCCAGGATAAGGAATATAACAGAGAGGATGTAGATAGTTACCTGTCGCCTTATATTTTCTTTTATCCTGGCAGCCCTAAAGGGAAAGAGATTAACTTTAATCATCTATCACCTATACTCCGCAATGCAAGGCCAATAGAAATAACGGCCATGGCGGCATGATAATTCAAGTATTCTGCATCAAATAATTTTTCTTTTATCTCCAGATTACCAAAAGGATTGAGCATCTCTATCTTTAAACCTGTTTCCAGACCGAGATATTTACTGAATCCTGGAATCAAGGATGAACCTCCGCTAAGTAAGACATTATCAACTTTTATGTCTATAAAAGTAGTTGCCACAAAATCAAGAGCCCTCTTTACTTCCTGAGCCCATTTTGTAATTGTTGAGGAAAATATTTCCTCGATTATAGGCCTCTTCTCTGTTTCTATTGGTTTAGCGCCCAATTTTACCATCTCTGCTTCTTGAAAAGAGATATTTAATCTTTTTTGGATCTCACTTGTTATTTGGGAACCACCGTAGGATGAGTCTCTGGTAAATATAGAGGCACCATCTTTAATAACGTTTATCGTTAGTTGTTGAGCGCCGATATTTACCAGGGCATGGCAGCCAGATTGTTCATGATTGCTGATTTCGAAGGCATTTTGTAGGGCAAAGGCATCTATATCTAAAACCATAGGATTTAGTTCTGCTAAGTGAAGAAGGCTTATGTATTCTTCAACTATATCTTTCTTTGCAGCTACCAAAAGAACATCCATCAGCTCTTCCTTTTCCTCTTCTTCTGTCTCTTCTTTCCCCGAGGGGAAGATCTGAAAATCCAAATTTACGTCATTAATGTCGAAAGGAATGTATTGTTCTGCTTCACCCTGTATACTTCGTTCTAAGTCTTCTTCTTCTTTTTTGGGTATTGTAATCTTTTTAACAATAACTGAATAACCAGATATTGATGTAGCCACATTTTTGCTTTTAATTTTTAGATTTTTTAGGAGGTTTTTTAGGGCGGAAGAAACTATTTCCACTTCCTTTATAGAGCCTTCGACTATAGACTCTTGAGGGAGCTCTATCATGCCAAAGTTTTTTAAAATCATTCCCTTTTTGGTATCGTCAATCTCGACAATCTTGATAGAGTGGGATCCAATATCAATCCCAATAAGTTTATTTTTTTCTGATACAGGCATTTGAGGCCTAATTCCTTTTATTTATCATTCAAAAAAAGTTTATCTTTGTCAGTTAGCTTATAGCCGAGGGCCAGAATAATTTTTCTCTTTGTCTCCATCCTACAATCTTTACCTCTTTCAATCCTATCGATTGTTAATGGAGAAACACCTGCTTTTCTGGCCAGTTCCGCTTTGCTTAATAAAAGTTGTTCTCTTATTTTCTTTACTGAATTTTGGCCCACTGCCCATTCCTCCAAAAAAGATTTAATCAAAGAATGATAAGTTAAATTTTTTTATACTAATGCATATATAGATTAATTTGTCAAGCATTTTTAATAAATTAAATCAAATTACCACAATTTATAGCTATATAGTGGTAATTTATAATACTAACACAATATGTAGTAATATATCAGGGAAGATATCAATGGAGTACCTAAGAATTTTTTATTATTTTTTTTGAAATTGCCTATGTTGAGAAATTGCTTTACAAAAAAGTAATTCTTACATTAAATTCTTAAGGTCAAATGGGGTATAAGGGAGGTATTTTTTTGGATAAAGCGGCAGAAGAAAGAAAAAAAAGGAGAGAAGGGCAGAAAAAGAGCCTCTTCAGGGAATATTTAGAAGCAGCTATAATAGCTCTTTTTCTGGCACTTTTCATTAGGGCATTTGTGATTCAGGCATTTAAGATCCCTTCAGGATCTATGAAACCAACACTTCTTATTGGAGATCATATCTTAGTAAATAAATTTATTTATGGAATTAAGGTACCATTTACTGACCACTATATTATACAGTTTAAAAAACCGAAGAGAGGGGATATAGTAGTTTTTAAATGGCCAAGAGATGAGAGGAAAGATTTCATAAAGAGAGTTATTGGCATTGAGGGAGATAAGATTGAGATAAGAAATGATGTGTTGTATGTGAACGATGAAAAAATAAAGACAGTATATATTGGAAAATATAAAGATGAAAATCTTGCCCAGGCAGATAAGTATTTAGAATTGCTTGGAGAGTCTAAGCATTATATATTGGATGAATATATTAAACATGAAAATTATGGTCCTGTGATTGTGCCTGAAAATTCCATTTTTGTTATGGGTGATAACCGTGATAATAGCCATGATAGTAGATACTGGCGCTTTGTTTCCTTAAATAAGCTTAAAGGGAAGGCTATTATTATTTATTGGTCTTGGCCCCACTGGAATAGGTTTGGACATTTAATCAGGTGAGATTAAATTATCAGCTATTCTCTGTCTTATGAATTATATTGATACGATAGTTGCAAATCGTTCAATAAACGAAAAGGTGGTCACCCCTGTCTTAGAGGAGAGTCTGAAAGAGAATGATATATTTAATAGGAATTCTTTTGATAAACTCTTGAAACTTGGCTTAAAGGACGATGAAGCTCTCATCCTTCTAGCCAGTCATAAGTCTCTGATAAAGTATGGTTATAGACTCTCGCTCGATACCCTGAAGCATATCCTGAGTTTATCTAAAGGAGATAACAAATTCTCTACACTGAAAAGCTTAATTAGGTCACCCTTTATCTTTGCAAAGGCTGGCTGGATATACGAGCATGCTCCCTACTTTATTTTTTATAACAGATATAAGCAAGAAGAGCTTGATTGCCGCATCCTCCAGTTTGCTGAAAGTTATCAATCCCTTTTTTTGGCCAATCAGGTATCTTTTAATATTCAGGAAAAATCGACTAACCCTAGGCGTGTTCTGGCGACTTCCTTTTGGGAGAAAGAGATTTGGGATCCTGTTGAAATGATAGTCTGGGCCAGAAGAAACAACTTGGAGGGAGTTGAGATAAATGTTGATTTTCACCCATTTAATTATGCTAGACTTCTACCAGAGGAGCTTAGCGAGGAGAAGAGGCAAGAGATAAAGGCTGCTGCCTCAAGGCTTGGAGTAAAGATAGATATCCATTCTCCCATTGTTGGACCTTATTCGCCTTTCCCAAATCCTGACAAGGGTAAGCCTATTTTTTATAATCCTTTGGAATGCCTGGAGCTCCAGCGAGAGACCATTTTCTTGGCAAGAGATGTTGGTGCAGGATCTGTTGTTGTTCATCTCATTGATCTTCCAAGAATAAATGAAATGGCAAATCTTATTATGGCTGCAGCCGGAAGTTCTGTTCGGATAACAATAGAGAATTACTGTGAAACAGAAGAAAGACAAGATGCGGACACATTTATATCTGTCATTAGTGAAATTTGCTATTCTTTACCAAAGGAGTTAGTCAGAGATAATTTTGGTGTAACCTTGGATGTTGGACACCTGAATATAGAGGGAGAGGATCCTTTGATTGGGGCAGAGAAGATTGGAAAATGGTGCAAAGATAAAGGAATTTTCTTAAGAGTACATGCGACTGATAATTATGGTAAATTGCTATATTATGCGCCTCATTACAGTGCAGATGTCCATGGAAATGTCTCTGGCAGGGGGATCAACAATTCCTTAATAATAAAAATGTTGCGACATATGGGCCTTAATTTTGATGTGTTGGCAGAGCAGATACAACCATTAACACCTGATGATATAGCCCTTATCGATAATGCACAGAGATTCTCTATAAATGAGTCATATGATAACATTATAGAGGATGGGAAAAAGAGATTATCAACTATAGGGGTGGATAGCGTTATTGATTTAGAGGCGATAGAGGAAGGTGCATACCAATTCTTAGCTGGTTTAGAGGATATAAATTCTTTAAGGGAGTACCTCCTTTATAGAAAGATTCAGACGAAAAAATACCTTTCAGTGGACGAGGTCAAAAAATCATCCCTCGAAATTATGAAAATGCCCCTGTCTTTTAAGGGCGAGCTGATGGAGTATATTGACGACCTTTTAGCCCCTGTTCAGAGAGAGACAGGCTTGATAGATAGAAGTAAGACAGATTTGGTTTATCAGAATATCAGTGGGGCCTTATTTGGAAGGCTGAATAGGAAGAATCTCAACCAGATATTTTACAGAACCAAGACCTTCAACCGAGGTGATATCATCTTAGAGCAAAACAGTAAAGGGACAGAGATATATTTTATTAGAGAAGGGGAGGTAACTGCTTTTGTTGATGATATAAATCTGGCTACATTGGATGCAGGTGAGATCTTTGGTGAGATGAGTTTATTTTACAATATCAAAAGGACGGCCACCATCAAGGCTAATAAGGATAATACAAAACTTGGCATCTTACCCAGGGATGAGTTTGAAGATATCTTGGTGAATAATAGGAGATATGCATATGATTTGATCTACAGGTTGTTTAATACTCTTCCACAGAGGCTTAGAAACTTGAATCAAAAATATAAAACAGCGATGATAACCCTGAAGCATTTTTTGGGGAGTGATCTAGAAAGGGTTAAACGTCTTGAAAATATCATCTCTGAGTCCCAATTTATGAAAACATCGCTATCTAACCTCTCTTTGGAAGATATAGAAAGATTGTTTACAGAGAAGAGGAGCTTTGATCCGAATGAGGAGATTTTTGCCGAAGGAGATACAGGCGATGGCGTATATATTATCTTGGATGGAAAAGTCCGAGTAATCATTTTTACAAGCGATTTTAAAGAGGTTATATTAGGAGAGCTAGAGGCTGGTCAGATTTTCGGTGAGATGGCCTTGATAGATGATAAACCACGATCGGCCAGCGTTGTACCTTTTACACCGTGCAAGTTAGCCTTTATGTCTGGGAAGCAATTTAATTATCTTATTCAAACAAAGTCTGATCTCGCATATCGTTTTATGTCATCTGTGTGTCTATCTCTTTTTAGACATATTCTTAGGCTCAACGCTGTCTACCTAAAAGCAAAGAAGGAATTTCAATAAATACACTGGTCACTTGTTATTTACCAGACCTTTGCATAACTCCTGTTTAAGAAAAAATTTGGCTTAAGCATTTTACATACTTTGGCCAGAAGGATCTTTTTTTTACTTATGACCTGATATAGGTAAGAGCATTGTCCGTTTCAAAATGGTTTATCAAGGCGGAGCATAAAATAACATTGTCAAGTTGCTATAAACCATTTTGAAACGGCACAGTAAGGCACATTGTTTTAGGTCATAAAAAAAAATGATCCTCCTGGCCACAGGTTACAAAAACTTTAATGCTGTGCAAAGGTCTAATTTACATGAAAAAAGAAATACCAATGGCAGGTGATAAATGACAAATAGTTTGAGCGAAAATCAACTAAAATGGTATGCTATACATTCAAGAAGCCGGCATGAGGATGTTGTTCTTAAGGGGCTGAAGAAAAAACTGATTGAGGCCTTTCTCCCTAAAATGCAGGTCATGAGCAGGAGAAAAGATCGGAGGAAAAGGATATTGGTCCCCCTTTTGCCAGGCTATGTCTTTGTGCACTCAGATTTAAATCCATATCAACACTGGGATATAATTAAGACTTATGGAGTTGTTAGAATAGTTGGTATCCAAGGAAAACCTGTTCCAGTAAGAGATGAAGAGATATTATCACTTAAGACATTACATGGCACTGACAGGACTGTTAGGAACCAGGCCTATATGAAAAAAGGTGACAGGATTATGATTATGGAGGGATCTCTAAAAGGACTGACTGGATTTTATCTTAGGCATAAGGGTAAAGCTGACAAGGTGGTCATATCAATAGAGCTACTTCAAAGATCCTTAGCCGTAGAAGTTGAAGATTTGATTGTGGAGAAGATTAGTTAACGAATTTGTATCATATTCCCATAGCCCTTTCAAGCCTTGCCCAGGCGATATTATGCTCACTTAAGGCATTAAAATAGTTTGTCCTTGCCTGAGTGAGAAGGGTCAAAGCATTCAGGACATCGGTGGAGGTGGCAACCTGTTGCTTGTATCTTTCCTCATTCATCCTGAAATTTTCTTCTGCCTGAACCACTGCTTTTTTTGCTACTTGGATATTCTTTTCCGCCTCCCTCAACGATAAATAGGCCCCCTTCACTTCCAACTGAATATTATCCTTGATCTCTTTTAAGAGGTAGTTGGCTTTTGCCAGTTTGGCTCTGGCGGCTGCTACATCATGCCCCTTCTTTCTCCATTCCCAAAAGGTCCATTCTCCCTTTACCGTTATTGTCCAGATATCAGGATCTTCCCCTGGACCGGAGCCTAAAAGAATATCATCGGTCTCTCTTTGATAATTTCCAATTAAAGTCACTGATGGGTAATAGCTACTCTTATTCAAATCTACAGCTTTTTCAGCAGACATAATATTTAAAGATACTTCTTTTATCTCTGGCCTATTCTGCTCCGCCTTTTCCATGCATTGATCAAGGAGCAGCCCTATGGGATGATAATCAAGTATATCTTTAATCTTTACCTCTTTGTTAAGCCCCCTTCTGAGCAATTTGTTAAAAAGAGCCTTCGCAATTTCTACCCCATTCGTTGCCTTGATCAAATTCTGCCGTGCCTGGGCCATCTGGACCTCGGTTTGCAGGAGGGCATTTTTGGCTATAATACCTTCGTCATAAAAGGCCTGAGATACCCCCAAATTGGCCTTTAGTTGCTCCACTGCCTGTTTGGCTACGTTTTCTAGTTTCTCTGCCTTCAAAATCCCAAAATAGGCCTCCTTGACATTCAATACAAGATTCTGAATAGTAGTCTCTTTCTGGATCTTTGCTGTATCTACCCCTAATGAGGCTATCTCCCGTGATATGGTAAGCCTCCATCCTGTAAAAAGAGGCTGAGTAGCTGTTATATTAAATTGGTACGTATTAGTGTCTAATGGGGAAACCTCCCTTGGGGAAAAACTGGGATATGGATACGATGTATATTTGGCATCATTAACTGTATCATTATCAAGACGGGTATAAGTGTAACTGGTGCTTAATTTTGGAAAGAAATCAGCCCTTGATGAGAGCTCTTCAAATTCTTTCGCCTTTATCTCTTCTTCTGCTGAGTAGATAGATAAGCTCTTCTCTAAGGCTATCTTAATGCTCTCCTCCAAGGTGAGAACCTCAGAGGCTGAAATTTTTGAAAATCCTAACAGTAGAAAAAACAGGATTCCTACAAAAATAGATATCTTTCTTGTCATTCTCCTCTCCTCTTTTCTGTTTGTCCCGTTAGATTGTTATGTATTCAAGATATGAACAGAAATTCATAATTAGTGTAAGATGTATCTATGTCAAGAAAAATAATTGTCTATGTTTTTTGGTGAATCATTTATAATTACCGAATATTTATCTGGAATAGAACAATCAGGTTCAATCTGAGCATTGATTGAAGCAAAATAAATCTCATGAACAGCTTTTGCTAATCTTATATTAGGAGCAAACTATTAACAGAAGATGTAGCCAACCTCAAGGGATTGAAAAAGAGACGGCCATGAAATTATACTCTTCTTTATTAGGTATTTGGGGAAGGATAAAGGGCACATTGATGAGAATATATTTTATGAAATGCATAAAAACATGACTCCCTTTTTATTAAACTGTAAAGACCAATATTTGGACTGGGAATTAATTGACTGCTGCTTAGATTTAATCTGACATCCATCCTATTCAAAGCAACATGCTATTGATCGCTGTCACGCTGTTGAGAATGAGGCTTTCTTGGCATATACTTAAATATCGATAAAATGTAGCATACATAATTAAAACTTCAACCCCAACAAGGCATCTGTCTTCTAAAAAGCAAAAGCTGCGTATTAAAATTGTAAGATTTAGTCTCAGCTATTGCATAAAAAATATGACTTTCCCTTACAAACAGATAGAAATTTCCCTGGAAGTGTTACAGGCGATTCACTACCTCAACACCGGAAGAGATGGGATGTCAACTAGTTCATATAATTGAGAAAAATAGGGTATAGAGATCAAAAACCCTATTTATCTTGATTTTATCGGAAAATTACTTTATATGGATTAAATTAACAATATTCTTTAGGTACATACATGATAGAGCGCTACACACTTCCAAAAATGGCCAAGATATGGGAGCCCCATAATCGCTTTGCCAAATGGCTTCAAGTTGAAATACTTGTATGCGAGGCAATGGCCAAAGAGGGGATGATCCCAAAGAAATCAGCGGAGAATATTAAGAAAAATGCGAAATTCTCTGTTGATAGGATCCAGGAGATCGAGGAAGAGGTAAAACATGATGTTATTGCCTTTTTGACAAATGTGGAGGAACAAGTTGGCCAGGATGCACGATTCATCCACATGGGGCTTACATCATCTGATATCTTAGACACTGCCCTTGCCCTCCAACTCAAAGAGGCAATGCAGATAATTATAGATGATGTTGGTAGTCTTCTCGTTGTTTTAAAAGAGAAGGCCTTTGAGCATAAGAATACTGTAATGATTGGTCGTTCCCATGGCATCCATGCAGAACCCATAACATTTGGTCTTAAGCTGGCAGTATGGTACAGCGAAATGAAAAGGAACCTGACAAGACTTGAGCAGGCATTGGATGTAGTAAGCTACGGTAAGATATCCGGGGCAGTAGGGACTTTTGCTAATATCCCTCCAAGAATCGAAAAATATGTCTGCACTCATTTAGGTCTAAAGCCGGCAGAGATCTCTACGCAGATTGTTCAAAGGGACAGGCATGCACACTATTTTACTGCACTGGCCATCCTTGCAGGCTCAATTGAAAAGATAGCCGTGGAGATAAGGCATCTCCAAAGAACAGAGGTTGGAGAGGTAGAGGAGGCGTTTGCTCCGGGTCAAAAGGGTTCATCTGCTATGCCCCACAAAAAGAACCCTATTGGTTCAGAAAATCTCTCAGGACTGGCTCGGCTTGTTAGGTCCAATAGCATTGCAGCCATGGAGGATATGCCACTTTGGCACGAACGGGATATCAGTCATTCCTCTGTGGAAAGGGTAATCGCACCAGACAGCACTATCCTTATAGATTACATGCTCAATCGATTGACAAGGATGATAAAAAATCTGGTGGTGAATAAAGATACTATGGCAAGGAACCTTGAAAAACTAAAGGGTCTGATCTTTTCTCAGCAGGTGTTACTGGCCTTGATAGCCAAAGAATGTTCTCGTCAGCATGCCTATTCATTAACACAAAAAATCTCTCTCCAAGCCTGGAATACTGGGGAAGATTTCAAGCCACTTCTTTTAAGCGATCCAGATGTCCAAAATTACCTTGACAGTAAGCAAATAGAGGAGATATTTTCCCTTAATTATCATCTAAAACATGTGGAGGAGATCTTCGCTAGGGTATTCCAAAAATAGGATAATTCCTCTTGTATATCCAGTTTGCTTCCTTGCTATACTCTTGTATCTTTTTTCGGCATGTGCTTTATCCCAGAATTTATATAATAAGCTTTCTGATACAGAGTATATTTCCTCAGATTATAAAATTGTTCTTGAGCATAAAGGTTGAAAAAGGTGCAGACCCGGAATCAATAAAAAATAGAGTGAGATCAGGTTTGCAATTAACAATCTGAAGATAAGGCTACTATTATCTGAAAGGATAATAGTGTACTTTGAGCAATACAAAGTACCGGTCAATACCAGGACGGGAAAAAATGATTGAACTGATGCAGAGAGATGGAAAATGAAAAACCCAGAGATAGATATAGGTCCTATTAGGAAGGGGAAAAAGAAGAAAAGAAGGCGCACTAAGAGCCAAGATCGTCTGACAGTCATGATCTTTAAGAGAGTGGGCAAGCTAAAAACATTTAAAATATCTTCCCTGCTTATATTGCTGGCGTCCTTGTTCTTACTTATCTATATAGTGCTTACCATTTTTCTGACCAACAAATACCTTGCATACTTTTATCCTATTGAATCCATTTATCCTTTTAGATGTGTAGGGATAGATAAATTACAGAGAAATAAAATAGACGAGCTCAAGAGAAAACTTATCAAGACAACAAAAACTCTTGAGAGATCCAAACAACATATTGCCCTATTGGATGACTATATCAGGGAGAATAAAGAACAAACTCCAGAGCCAATGTCCTCAGTTAATTATACTGAATCATCTTTGCCAAAACTTGTGGATATTAGTGAACTAAAGGTAGAAAGAAATAAATCGACAATTAATGTTGACTTCAGGATTGTAAACAGACAGTTAAATGAGGGACCTATAGGCGGATATATATTTGTCCTTGCCAGCATAAAGAATTCAGATAAATCTGAGGTTTGGGTTTATCCTAGCTCACCGCTCAAAGATGGGCTCCCCACAAACTATAGGAGTGGGCAGCGTTTTTTCATACAGAGATTTAAATCAGTCAGCAGTAAATATACACTCAGCAAATCAATCAATAAACCACTCATCTTGGAGATACTTGTCTACGATAGAAATGGTAAATTGATCTTAAAGAAGGTCGTTGAGGCATAATCTAGAACTCTAATCCACAAATGACGTAGCAAGGTTAATTGGCCAGGTGAAGGATAAGTATGTCATCCCAGGGATCGGATTTTTTAACAGCTACCTTTATCTCTTCACCTGGTGATAACTCAAGACCACTTATTGTTGGAAGGTCAGCAACGAAAAGTAAATCGGTTAATATTACCAAATACTTATATTTAAGTTTTTGGAAAACAATAGCATTAAAGCTATCATTTATACATCCTGCAAGATACTTAAGAATCCAATACCGGACCTGGTTCCTCTTCATCAAATCAATATCTTTTAGTGTCTGTTGTATCACCATATTTAGCTCTTTAAGTCTTAATTCTTCATAAACAGGCCTTTTTTTGAATATGGCAGAATAGATTTGCCTCTGGACAAGCACGTCTATATATCTTCTTAATGGGGAGGTTGCGTTGGTGTAAACATCAACCCCAAGGCTACTATGTGGATGAGGTATTGTATCTATAAAAAGAGGCCGAAGCTTGCGCCTTTGCTGAAATACATAATAGATATAATTAGACTCATCTATTGATAGTCTTTCTTGAGGTGGTTCCTGGCTCCTATAAAGGATAGGCAGGGCTTTCTCGAAGGAAAATTTTGCTGCTAGCCAGTTATACAGAATCATACATTCTGAGACGATAATCTTAGCAGGAGTGTTCTGTTCTATCAGCCTGGGACGTATATTTGAGTTATTGTCGAATTCAAAATGGATCTCTGGAAGTGGGATAAGCATGGCCCCATTTACAATCCTCTTTTGCCTGAGGGCCTGGCACAATTGATAGAGGGCAGGAAAAACTGGCTCTTCCATATACACTGCATTTACTTGATCGTAGGTAAACTGTTTTTCTATCCTTACAATTGTGGGTATAAAATGGAAGTTTATCATGTTCCAATCCCTATCAAAATTTGCAAAAAGGGATATAGCAAACCGTTTTAAACCTTTTACCAAACTTAATGCATTGTTAGAAAGGTTTGAAGGGAGCATGGGGATTTGATTAAACAGAAGGTAGATTGAGCTTGCTCTATTAAAGGCCTCCCTATCTAAGTGTCCATCAACCTTGATAAATGGAGTTAAGTCGGTAATATGAACACCGAGCCTGTAACCTTTCCCAGCAGGCTCCAAGCTTAATGCATCATCAAAGTCCCTGGTATATGGTCCATCAATGGTAAAGATAGATAGATCTGTTAGGTCTTCCCGATCTGCAGAATCTAGCTCTTTTCTTATTACAATATCTGTTTCTTTAAGGACCGGCTCACCGAAATCGGTCCTGATTTTAAACCTATGAAGATCAAGATTCTCATCCTCATCCCATATATTCAGGTTTACTAATAAGTGGCGAGCCTTGTCTATATCCTTTATTCCAGCCCTGGAAAATATTTCCTTACCAAGCTTATAATCTGGGGCATCCTTTCCATAAAGGGCAAGCTGAATGAGTAGTTCAATAACCTTGTCCTTTAAGGGGAGCTCCTCAGGATGCCTATTATCTATTATCTCCTTAAGGAAGTTTGCTCCTTCTGCTAACTCCCTTTCTTTTAATTCAGCAGCTTCTCTGGCCTTTATTATTTGTTCCACCTTATCTGGACTATTGGGGATAAAGAAGCCATCTTTCATTTTAAAATAGACCCCGTCAGAAAAGAGGGCCCTAACCAGAGCAGATATGTGATCATCAGTGATATCTCTACCAAAGGAAAGCTGTGTAAGATATTGATAGTTAAAAGCCCTATTTTCCTCATGGGTAAGTTCCCAGAGATCTTGAACAGATGCCTTTGTCATATAATTAGTCCGTATCTTTTCAAGTACTTTTAACTCTTTTAGTAATTCTCCCCTTGACTTAGAAGTATTTAAGATGGCAGATGAAATGAGGAGAGCTCTTTTGGGAGAAATACTCACCTCATGGTTAGATATGGTTAAAAGCTGTAACTTGTTTCCCCTATCTTTCAAACAGACAGAGAGTATAATTTTTCTCTGGTCAATGTATTCAATAATTTTTCCCTCAGTCATAAAAAATCCTTAATCCACCTTAGGCAATAAAGGGTTTAGAGGCAAAATTTGCTAACCCCGTTAGAATGCTTTTTAAAATTCTAACGGGGTTATTTACTAGAGGAAAGGAAAGAGATCATGGCTAAAATAATGATAATAAGGCCCAGACTTGCATATATCACTGTGCCTATGATAGAGCCTTCGATAGTTTTAAGCAATAGCATTTTATTGTAAAAGTATCCGATATAAAAGACAAAAAGAAATGACACTGCAAGCCCTAACTGCATCCAACTGAGCAGGAGACAGATAGAGATTATAGCAACAAAAGAGATAACCATATAAAGGGGTACACCAAGAGTAACAATAGATAATATATCCACTGGATCCATAATTACCTCCATTTCTTTATTTGATGAATTCCCAATAATTACTTAAAAAAATGGCTGCAGCCTGCTTTTTCTAAGGCCTGCCTTTTTTCTGCTTTTTTTTACCTCTTTCCTCCACCCGATTCTTTTTTCGGCGCTCTTTCGCCGCCTAAGATCTGGATCCCTTTCTACTTTCAAGATAAATGATCCTGGGATGATTTCCCCTTCTTTCCCTATGGTTTCTTTTTTGGGGGGGAGGTCTTTTGACAATGGTGGGCCGCTAATAAACTGAACTGGAACTCTATCTGCTAGATAGATAAAATCACCAAAAGGAAAAAAGGTAATCCCATTTTCAATGGCTCCTCCCGTCTTTATCTCTATGATAATTGGTTTTTGATCCAAGCGGCGTGCGATACGTATAGCAAGATCTTTGTCTTTTGTCATCACTACATGCTCTTTCGATCCCGGCAATAGGCCAGATTTAAGAATATAGGGGTATGTCTTTCTTTTGACTCCCTTATATAGGGTTATTGGAGGAGGGACAGGATCTTGATCCCTGTCTACTGGGTTAAAGTTTCGCTTAGTAGATCTAATCTTTTTCCCATTAATTTCAAAAATGCCCTTCCTATCATTTAACAGGACCTCTCTTAAATGGGATTCTCGGACATAGGCCATATTGAGCTCTTCATTAATAGCCTTTAGAAACTCTTTAATGGTTATGTATCCCTCTTTCTCCGGAACAAGGCCAAATTCATCCGGTCTGTTTCCTAATATGTAATTCAACAAACGACTTAAATTAGCGACCTTTCTTTTATTTTTTTGGGCCATACGGTTTCTATAAATTTATAATTCTACTCCACTTAACTGCCCTAAAACATATTCCCTGATCTGGGAAGCTTTGGGTAAGGAATACTCCAAATGGCCTTTAGAAACAAATGGTACTAAGATTTCTTCCTCAATACCTCCACATGAACACCTTCCTGGCCTTTCTTTCACAGGGCAAACCCTTGTATTAAAACACTCCTTACATCGTAAGACGCTCTTACTGCCTGACATCTTTCCCCGTTTAGCGATAGGATGACCATCTATCTCTATTATATCCATAGAAAAGTCTACTACCGGGGCAGCACTTATTGCAGTTCCAACACCATAGGCATCTGCAAGCGGATTGTACCTTTCGATATCCCTTTCATCAATGCCACCACTCAGAAAAATTTTTACCTCCCTGTATCCCCTGAGATCAAGCTCCCATCTTACTTCTTTCATGATTTCCAGGAAATCCCCTCTTCTGCTCTTTGGTGTATCAAGCCGGACGGCATAAAGTTTATCACCCAGCCCCTCTGCTACATTAATAGCCTCTATCTTTTCGTCATTAAAGGTGTCTATCAGGCTTACCCTCTTCACCCCTGGTTCAATGATCTCATCAAATGCCTTTGTGGCCTTTACTGTATCACCCATAATCAAAATGAGTGCATGAGGCATTGTCCCTACCGGCTCTTTTCCAATGAGTTTGGCCCCAGGAACAGCAGACACACCGTCGCAGCCCCCTATATATGCATTTCTCTCTACCAAGGGGACTATTGTGGGGTGCACCCTGCGAGCGCCAAAACTTATTACCGCTTTCTTTCCCGCTGCCTTTTTACACCTGGCAGCCATTGTAGCTATACTAGATGCCTGACATATAAGACCAAGAAATGTTGTCTCATACTGGCCAAAGTCAAGATACTTTCCGCTGATCTCCATTACAGGTTGTATAGTGCCAAATATAGTTCCTTCTTTCATCATCCTGACATCAACAGGAAGATCTTTTAGGACCTCAGCACATTCCTCAACCCCTGCAAGTACTGCCCAGGGCCAGGTTGACGGGAAATTATGGGCTATAAACTCTGCCCTAACATGCAGATCTATCCCTTTGGCCTCTAAGATTTTCTTTGTTCTCTCAAAATAGATATCAGTAACCCGCCCCTCCTTAATCTCTTTCCAGGTGGCTGTATGTGGCAAGATTGGTATACCTCCTTTATCAAAGCAATATAACTCAAGGCTTTAAGATTTTTTACTATAAACTGAGATAAGTATACTGTTGTAGGCTATATTTAACATATATTTTACAGATTTTCCAAAGATAAATTTTCATCCCTTTCCTGGATTATTTTTAGCTGATTTATTAAATAAGGAGAAGACCTGAGTACAATCAGTCCAATTTTTTTCTCTAAGCTGAATAAAGTTTTCTTGACAGAGGAAGAGGCTAATTATAATTTTTGCATACAATAGACAATTTGTCTCTTAAAAAATCCTAAAATAGCTTAACAGTGAAATACCTTTTATCTAAGATTAGGTGTGGTGTTATCGTTTATCCTTCAGAGTGAAGGGAGGCAGTAGATAAGCTAACAAATTTTTTAATAGGCATGGGGGATCCGAATCTCTCATGAAGGCATTATATTACCAATAAAAATTGTAACAATGAAGGCTTTACCAATATGTTTACGGGCATGGCAGTTATATTTAGCACATCAACAGTCCTTGCAGGCGAGTGGGCAGTGGTCTTAGTGGATGTCCAGGGGGACTTCACTGTATGGAAGAAGGGATCTTTAGGGGTAGCAGGCTCAGATGAGACCTATATCAAACAGGTAGAGGCAGCTGTATGTGAATTGAAGCGAAAAGGTCTTCACATCTATGCTACCCAGGACTGGCATCCCAAAAATCATCTATCTTTTTTCGTCAATCACCAAGGGGGAAAGCCTTTTGAGGTTATCAAGCTTCATGGGCAAGATCAGGTTTTATGGCCGCCTCACTGCGTTCAGTGTACAGAAAACGCTAAGATTTTGATTGATAACTCCTTGTTTAAACTGGTAGTGCAAAAAGGGATGCTTATGGATTGGGACAGCTATTCTGGATTTTATATTGGGGGTGGCACCAAAACCATTTTGGACAGCGCTTTAAAAAAGGCAGGCGTAGATAAACTGCTGATGTTTGGTATCGCTACTGATTACTGCGTGAAGAGTACAGCCATTGATGGTGCTAAATTAGGATTCGAGGTCATTGTTGTGAAGGACCTCTGCCGAGGCGTAGACCCTAAAACAACCGAAAAAGCAGTTCAAGAAATGACCGCCTCAGGAGTAAAGGTTGTAGAAAAAGTGGCTGAAGCTCAAATCAACTAGGTAAGCCTACTCACACATTAACATGATGTAAATGATATAATTTTAAAGAGAGAGGTAGGGGACCAGTTACCTGGGTTGCGATGCTCACTGTTCTTTTGGAGATGGATTGTCCAACTACCCATCTTCACAAACTAAGATTTTAAAATTTATGTCAAGTTTTTATAATGAAATGAAATTCTGATCCTATTGGGACCTTGCCGAAATCCCTAGCCCAGACCTGTAAGGACTGAGTTCTATAGCTTCAACTAACAAACCATTACCGCCCCGAGCATCTTCTGCAGGGAAGATGGGTTGAGGTAAAATGATAATAGGCAGTGTATTTCAAGATGATTCGTATCCTCTTTCCAAATTGACAACATCTTCTTTTTAGTGATATACAAAAATAACCATCCCTAATACCCTCAATAGCCCTTAATAAAAGGAGACTACCATGGCACTGAAAAGAGAAAAAAAGCTCATCCTTTGGTTTGATGAGATCAGTATAGGTGATGTCCCCCTTGTAGGAGGAAAGAACGCATCCCTTGGAGAGATGTTTCAGAAACTAACCTCTAAAGGGGTAAATATCCCAGGCGGATTTGCCATCACTGCCTATGCCTACCGCTACCT
>Ga0209977_10000125_pt1 | contig 29125 bp, 28 predicted proteins | sample SumtaG_2_FD_183113 | JGI IMG/M metagenome (GOLD analysis project Ga0209977, IMG submission 183113) | Deep subsurface microbial communities from Indian Ocean to uncover new lineages of life (NeLLi) - Sumatra_00607 metaG (SPAdes) (version 2) | ecosystem: Environmental > Aquatic > Marine > Oceanic...
TTACCACAATGGTTTTTGTCTCCTTAACTCTTTCTATCTCCCACAGGATTTCCTGGCAAGGCGCTATCTCACCGCCGGGGCTCTCTATGCGAAAAATAATTGCCTTGACTGCCTTATCTTCCTCCGCTTTCGTTAAATAATCTCTCACCAACTCCGGGGTGATAGCTGAGCCAGGGAATAATGAAGAGTCTTCGATAGTAATAGTCCCACTGAGTGGGATTACAGCAATTTTACTTACTGCTGGTCTGGAAATTAAGGTAATCGGAATTATTATCGCGGCAAGCAATGCTAATACGGCCACACTAATAATGATTGCCTTCTTTTTCATCCCTTTCCTCCTATCAATGCTTCCTTAGCCTTATTAAACATTATATCAACTGGAGCTTCCCTTCCTGTCCATAGTTTGAAGGAAGCCGCTCCCTGATATACTACCATAGGTAGGCCCCCGAGCATATTGGCCCCCGCCTTTTGTGCTACCCTTAACAAAGGTGTTGGCCACGGGTTATACACCACATCATATACTAAGACGTTCTTAGGAATCACTTCAAAGCTCAAAGGTGATTGTCCTTCTTGAGGACTATCTTTCATTCCTATAGTAGTGCAATGGACTATTAAATCGCAGCTGTCAAGAGTTCTGGCTGAGCTTAGATTCTGCCACTGAAAAGCATTTACATCTGATTTCAAACTCTTTGAGCCTGGTGAAGTCTCTTTGGTATAGCTCACCAAATTTTCTGCCAATGCACTGGCCCGTTCAAAGATACCATCAGTAATAGCCAGTGAGGCTACCTTCTTTTCCACTAAGGCAAAACCCACTGCCCTAGCCACCCCACCAGCACCCAGGATTGCCACCCGCTTTCCTTCAGGGTCAAAGTGCCCTTCTTTGCCCAGCGCCTCGATAAAACCATAGGCGTCAGTATTAAAACCCAGAAGCCTATCATCTTTTTTGACTATTGTATTGACAGCACCGATTGAACTTGCCAGGTCATCAACTTCATCTAATAAAGGTACAACTGTCTCTTTATAGGGCACGGTTACGTTAGCTCCAATATTTTGAGGTTTTCTTAAATCATTCACTATGTCTTGAAGTTGGGCAGGGGCTGTCTCCCAAGCCTTATAGCGAATATCAAGTTGATAATAATCCAGGGCCGCCTGCTGGAAAAAAGGAGAGATAGAATGCTTAATAGGATAACCGATGAGGCCTATGTATCTCGACATCGCTTAAGCTCCTTCGCTATTGCTCAGGGTGGTGGCTATCCAGAAAACCCTGGAGGATAAAGGCCGCCGCTATAGCATCTACTTCAGATTTAGCCGAAAAGCTGTGACTTCTGGCTCCTCTTTTTGCTCTGGAGCGCAGTCTATTTCCCTTACCACCAGCCCCCATCTTCAAGCGCTCGGCAGCTTTGGTAGAGAGTCGTTCATCCCATAGTTGTACATCAAGCTGGTTGAGACTGCTTTGCTTCGCCTGCCATGACAATTTGTCGGCGAAAGCTGTTACCTTATTAGCTTGTTTTCCCAGTTCGCCGTTTAAGCGGCGAGGCAAGCCAACTACAACACACCCTGCCTTGTATTGCTCCACAAGCTTGAGAATCTCATTTATAAGGGCATTTTCGTCTTCACTGGCGAGCACGGTTAGAGGAGTAGCTAAAATCCCCTGGGGGTCGCTCACGGCCACCCCGGTTCTCTTGTCTCCAACATCTAGCCCCAAGCTACGCATATTAAACCTTTTGGATCAGTTTATGAACTAATTTCAGGGCTTCGTCAATCCTGGCGGCATCCTTTCCACCGGCTTGAGCCATAGCAGACTTGCCACCACCACCCCCTCCAGTAACCTTGGCTACTTGATTAATAATATCGCCAGCATGAAATCCTCTGTCTATCAGGTCAGGAGTTACCATAGCTAAAAAGTTTGGCTTACCCTTATAAACTGTAGCCAAAACCACTATACCGCTCTTCAGCCTGTCTCGCAATATATCACCCATTTCCCTGAGAATAGGCATGGTCAATGCTGGCACCTTAGCAGCCAGAACTGTCACACCGCTAACTTGCCTTGCTTGCCCGGGCAAATCCTCCGCTATTCTGCGCGATAGCTCCCTTTCCAGTGAAAGCACTCTCTTACGCTCTGCTTCCAGCTCACTGGTAAGGGTTTTCACCTTGTTAGGAACTTCGTCAAGCGAGCTTTCTACTTCTTTGGCTATGCTCTGCAAGGCACTGAAGCGAGATTCAATTAGAGATTCAGACTCTCTTCCCGCTACTGCTTCAATACGATGCAGTCCTGTGCCAATGCTGCTTTCACTGGTTATCAAGAACACGCCAATTTCTCCTGTTGAACCCACATGAGTACCACCACAGAGTTCTTTGCTTATTGCCGGCTTCCCGATTTCCAACATCCTGACTTCTTCTCCGTATTTTTCTTCAAATAAGGCGATGGCACCTTCAGCAATGGCTTGCTTATAAGGGAGTACTTTTGCTTCTGCTTTTAAGTTCTGGCGTACCCACTCATTAACCTGCCTCTGAATTTCATTTAACTGCTCTTCAGTTACCTGTCCCAAATAGGAAAAGTCAAATCTAAACCTTTCAGGCTCTACCAATGAACCTTTTTGCTCAATATGCCTGTCCACTATCTGTATTAAAGCAGCCTGGATGAGATGCGTAGCAGTGTGATTGCGGGCGATATCCAGGCGGCGCTCGACATCAACCCTGGCTTCAACTTCATCGCCAACAGATATGCCGCCTTCAACGACTTTTCCTTGATGGACGATAACATCGGATGGAGTCCTGATAGCATTTGTGACGGCTATCTTTCCCTTTGGGTTGCTGATTTCGCCAGTGTCACCAACTTGTCCTCCCATCTCGCCATAAAAGGGCGACCTGTCTAGTGTTATGTCAACTTCATATCCTTGGGAGATAGTATGTACAGGCTTTTCATTAATAGTTAACTCAATGACTTTCGATTGAGAAGAAGTTACCTCATATCCAACAAAATCTGTTTGCTCACGTGTGACTGTAAGCTTGCCTTTCACCTTTGCTTTACCCTTACTGTGACCACTTAACCTAGCCTTCTCCCGTTGTCTCTCCATCTCAGCCTGGAAACCTTTCCAGTCTATGGACAGGCCTTTTTCTCCGGCAATCTCGGCGGTCAGCTCTGGGGGAAAGCCATAAGTATCGTAAAGTCTAAATACCTCCTCACTTTTTAACCCCTCTCTCCCTTGAACTGAAGCTGCACCAATAAGTTTTTCCACGAGGTTAAGTCCGGTATCTAAGGTAGTAATGAATTTTTCCTCCTCAGTTTTAACTATTTCGGTAATCAAGTTTCGATTAGCCATAAGCTCAGGATATATATGGCTCATCGTGCTAATGACAACCTCAGCCATTTCATTAAGGAAAGGGGCATCCAGTCCCAGTTTCCTGCCAAAGAGCGAAGCACGCCTGAGTACTCGCCTCAGGACATATCCCCTCCCTTCGTTGGAAGGCATTACGCCATCGGCAATAAGAAAAGCGATGCCGCGTGAATGCTCAGTCACAATTCTAGTGGCTCGGTCAATATTTTCATCCCATCCATATTTTTTCCCAGATAAGTCGAAAATATGGTCCACCAAAAGCGAAAACAAGTCCGTTTCATAAGGAGAGGATTTGCCCTGTATAGCGGCTAAAGTCCTCTCCAGTCCCATACCTGTATCGATGTTCGGTTTGGGTAGAGGAGTGTGTTGTCCACTTTGGTCCTGATTGTACTGGGTGAATACCAGATTCCATATCTCGGAGAAGCGACCGCAGTCGCAATTAGGCTTACATTCGGGTCTGCCGCAGCCGAACTCTTCACCAAGGTCATAATGAATCTCGCTGCATGGCCCGCAGGGACCCGAATCACCAACCGGCCCCCAGAAGTTATCCTCTTTTCCGAATCGCAGTATCTTCCCAGCGGGGACGCCGACCTCTCGCCAATAAGTGAAGGCTTCATCATCGTCGAGGTAAACGGTTATCCATAGCCGCTCTTCAGGCAGTTTCAAGTGCCTAGTAACAAACTCCCAGGCCCAGGAAATAGTCTCTGCCTTGAAATAATCACCGACACTGAAATTACCCAGCATCTCGAAGAAGGTAAGGTGTTTGCTATCACCAACCGAATCTATATCAGTGGTACGAAAGCACTTCTGGCAGGAAGTCAATCGCTGGCTAGGCGGGGCTTCCAACCCCAGGAAATAAGGCTTAATCTGCACCATGCCAGCGCTGGTCAACAGTAAAGTAGGGTCCTTATGAGGCACTAGTGAGGAGCTAGGGATAATCTCATGCCCCTTCTCCTGGAAGAAACTCAGAAAAACTTGCCTCAGTTCGTCGCCAGTCACTTACTAAATCAACTCCAATAAATCCTGCGACTTTTTGGGAGCCCCCAACAAATTTAGTCCAAATTAAATTAGGTCTCCACTGAAATTTCGCAATTTTCGTAGGCTGGTTTAGTCACTTTCTTGATTTTAGAAGGTGTCAGCTTTAATGTCAATCAGGCAGTAAGAGGGCATCGAGTAATGTCATTCTGAGGAGCCCAAATAGATTTCGGTGATGAAAAATCTCTGAAATTCTTTACTTCGCTCCGAATGACCAATGTAACTTTGCCTAAATACTAAGAGTTCTCCTTAATTTCTGTTCCGTGGTTTATACCTAGATAAATTCTTTGAAATTCTTTCCTGCGCCATTTATAATACAACGATACTGGTAATCTTGACTAAAAATTATGCCGCTAACAAATTACAAGGTTTTAAGTTAAGACTGTGTTGAAGGCAGCGTGTCTATTGAAAGGAGTGTAATATGATTTCGTTTAGCCCAACAGAAGAACAGCAAATGATTGCGAGTATGGTAAAAGAGTTTGCCAGTGATGAAATGCGCAAAATCTACCGGGAATGTGACGAGAGCAGTGAGATTCCTGCCAGTATTATAGATACTGCCTGGAAAATGGGGCTTATTTCAAGCAATATACCTGAGGACTATGGCGGATTTGGTGGGGAGCACTCAGCTATCACAGGCTCAATGATAGCCGAGGAACTGGCCTGGGGAGACCTTTCCATGACGATACATATCCTCTGTCCGGCTTTATTTTCCTATCCTATCTTGGAGATGGGCACTGAGACACAGAGAAAGAAATATCTGCCGCTTGTCTGTGCTGAGAAATATACGGCAGCTACTGCTGCCCTCATTGAGCCACACTTTGGCTTTGACCCTTGCTCTCTGTTAACCTCCGCCCGACCCGACGGCAATGAGTATGTTATTAATGGCGAGAAGTGTTATGTGCCCCTGGCTGCTGAGGCCGACTTTTTGCTCGTCTATGCAGCGGAAAATGGCAGCAGTCAGGGTTTTATCATTGAAAAAGGTACAAAAGGGCTCGAGATTAGCGAGCGAGAGAAGAATATGGGCATAAAGGCTCTACCTACATACGAGCTTAGCCTGAAAAACTGCCGTGTCCCTAAGGAGAACCGGTTGGGTGGTCCGAAGGGATGTGATTTTAACCGTATCCTGAATTGCTCACGAGTGGCGTTGTCGGCAATGGCTGTAGGAGTAGCTAAAGCTGCCTTCGAATACTCGAAGGACTACGCCAAGGAACGTATTGCCTTCGGGGAGCCAATCGCCTCCCGTCAAGTAATCGCTTTCATGCTGGCGGAAATGGCAATTGAAATCGATGCAACCAGGCTCATGACCTGGGAGGCCGCCTGGAAGTTAGACCGAAAGGAAGAGGCGACTAAAGAAGCATCTCTGGTAAAGGCGTATTCTGACGATATGGCTATAATGGTAACTGACCGTGCTGTACAGATTCTGGGCGGTCATGGTTATGTTCGCGAGCATCCGGTTGAGCTTTGGTTGAGGAACGCCCGCGGATTCCCTACTTTTGACGGAATGGCTATGGTATGAAGGAGGTATCAGCTAATGATAGATTTTGAACCGACTCCAGAACAGAAAAAGGCAATAAAGGTAGCTCGGGAGTTTGCCGAAGAGCAACTTCGGCCTGTAGGCCGTTACTACGACGAACAGGAACACGAAAATCCGCAAGAACTAATCGAAAAGATGTGGGAGAAAAGACAAGAAGATACATTAGCTCTTGGGTTAGATGTAACCGCAGCCCTCAGAATTGAAGAGCTATGCTGGGGCGACGCAGGCCTTTTTTTATGCATTCCTGGTCCAGGACTGGGCGGAGCTGCTATCTTTGCCTCGGGTACCAAAGAGCAATTAACGCGTTTTCTAGGTCACTTCAATGAAGGCGGGCCCAAATGGGGCGCAATGGCGATGACGGAGCCCGCCTGTGGCTCGGATACCTCCGCTATTGCCACTACTGCGGTACGTGATGGTGATGAATGGGTGCTCAACGGTGAGAAGATTTTTGTCACTTGGGGAAAACGTGCTGCAGAAAATGACGGAAGTCTAGTGGTAGTTTGGGCAACTGTGGATAAATCAGCCGGACGAGCTGGCATGAAGTCTTTTGTGGTGCCAGCCGGAACCCCGGGTATGAGAGTGGAAAAGCTAGAGAAAAAGCTCGGGATCAGAGTCAGCGACACGGCTACCGTTATTTTCGACAATTGTCGTATTCCCTTCGACAACATACTTGGCAACCCTGAAGTCAAAAAGGTAGACAAGAGTCAAACTAAGGGTTTCAAAGGCGCAATGGCAACTTTTGATGCCACGAGACCCATCGTAGCTGCCATGGCCATCGGTGTCGGACGCGCTGCCTTGGATTTTGTTGAAGAGGCACTTAAAAACGAAGGCATAAAGATACGCTATGGCACGCCCAGACAGAAGCTCACTGCCCTGGAGCGAGATGTAATGGAAATGGAAGCTAATTACAAGGCAGCGAAGCTGCTTACCCTGCGAGCTCTATGGATGATGAGCCAGTTTCAACCCAATAACCTGGAATCATCAATGGCCAAGGCAAAAGCAGGGCTTGCAGTTACCAAAATCACCCAGAAAGCAGTTGAGATTATGGGCCCACTAGGTTATTCTCGAAAGAACTTGCTAGAGAAATGGATGCGCGACGCCAAGATAAATGACATCTTTGAAGGAACCGGGCAGATTAATATGCTTGTCACCGCCCGCAGAGTTCTCAACTATTCAAGAGACCAGCTTAAATAAAAGGTACTATGTCAAAGAGCTGATATTGCTGATTTCTGGCGAATTGTAAGGTTGCTTGCGCATGAGATACCTTCTCTTTCGTAGACTAACTAGAACCGAAAATGTCTTTTACTATCCAGGCAATCTAGATGGGCGAAAGCCTGCAAGAGGATTATTTCAGTAGGATGAGATTCAATTCCCTGCATCAACCGAGAATTTAATTATTTCCCCTTCTTCGTGTAATCCGGGCACCAAGTAGCGTTGGGGCGCTCAGGGCGATGACAAGCAGTTCTCCAGTTCCATTTACAACTGTCGCAGAGGAAAATATTCATGCCAAGGGCTTTTTTAACCCCCAGTTTGAACTTCTCCAGCCAGTTGGGATTGTTTCGTCTCTTCACTTCGTTCGGAGTGATATCCGGGGTAATAATATCCCCTACATATCCTTAGATAGAGTGGCTAAGAATTCAGCGTTATTCTTCGTCTTAGCCATCCGTTCCAGGATCCTTTGTGTAGCCTCGCCATGATTAGGTGAATCACTATCTATCATAGTAATCACACGCCTGAGCAGCCATATTTGTTTCAAGGTATTTTCATCCAGTAAAAGCTCTTCTCTCCTCGTGCTGCTGGGCATAATGTCTATAGCTGGGAAAATCCTTCGCTCAGATAATTTTCTATCTAAGTGGAGTTCCATGTTACCTGTTCCCTTAAACTCTTCATATATGAGGTCATCCATACGACTGCCGGTATCCACGAGGCAAGTAGCAATGATGGTTAGACTCCCACCCTCCTCAATGTTGCGAGCAGTACCGAAGAAGCGCTTGGGAGGATGCAAGGCTGTTGAATCAATACCACCAGATAAAGTACGCCCACTAGGGGGGAGGGCTAAGTTGTAAGCTCTTGTAAGTCTGGTAATGCCGTCAAGGAGTATAACCACATCTTTGCCTGTTTCTACTAACCTCTTGGCTCTCTCTAATGCTAATTCCGCTACCCGAGTCTGGCTTTCTACCGCTTCATCAAAGGTGGCAGCAATGACCTCAGCCTTAACTGACCTCTTCATGTCAGTGACTTCTTCAGGTCTCTCTCCAATAAGGCAAACCATGAGGTGAATATCATTGTAGTTAGTACTTATGGCATTGGCAATCTTCTGAAGAAGCACAGTCTTTCCTGCCTTTGGTGGCGATACAATAAGCCCTCTTTGCCCCCGGCCTATAGGTGCCACCAGATTGATTAGACGAGTGGATAACTCGTCTGACGTTGTTTCCAAGTTGATGAGCTTATTAGCGAAGGTGGGCGTCAGCGAACCGAAATTGCGGCGCGTCCCTGCCAATTCAGCGTCTAACCCATTGATACTCTCCACTCTAAGTAAACTGTAATACTTCTCACTTTCTTTAGGAGGCCTGGCCTGACCACAAATAACATCGCCATCTCTTAAATTGAAACGGCGTATCTGGGAATTTGATACATATATATCGTTAGCACCACGCCGGAAAGTATCCTGCCGTAGGAATCCATAGCCTTCGCTGATGGTCTCCAGGACGCCTGTTATAAACATATTTCCCTGCTGCTGGGCTTCCGCCTCCAGAATGCGTTGGACAAGCTCGGACTTTTTCAAAGTAGAGTAGCCGCTGACGCCACATTCCTTAGCTATTGCCTCCAGTTCATCCCGATTTTTGCTTTCTAGTTGTGCCATAGTTATCATATTAGCCTCTTTCTAAATACTTTTTTATATCTATAGTTCTGTGGGAACTTTTATAGCAATTTCTCCCTTCCCATCACCTTTTTCCAGTCCTCCTTAAAACGTTCAATTCCGATAGTTGTTAAAGGGTGTTGTACCATTTGTAGTAACACATCGTAGGGCACTGTAGCAATATGAGCACCAACCTTAGCTGCTACTAAACAATGTTGAGGATGTCTGATACTAGCGGCGATAACTTGAGTAGGTAGTTGATAATAATCCAGGTACTCCACAATGTCATCTACTACTTTCATACCATCCTCACCGATATCATCCAATCTGCCCACAAAAGGACTCACAAAAGTTGCACCTGCTGCTGTCCCCAGCAAAGCCTGGTTCAAAGTGAAGCACAAAGTAAAATTTACCTTTATGTTTTCACTGGCCAGCACCGAGGTTGCTTCCACTCCTTCAAGGCTAGCTGGTATTTTAACCACGATATTCTGTGCCCATTTTGCTATTTCTCTGGCCTCGACTACCATTCCTTGAGCATTTTGACTCAATACCTCAGTAGATACTGGACCAGGAACAATGGAGCAGATTTCCTGGACCAATCTTCGATAATCAACCTTGCCTTCCCTCGATACAATGCTGGGATTGGTGGTTACCCCTGTAACCACCCCTAGTCTCACCCCATGTCGAATATGCTCTATATTGGCAGTATCTAAAAATATCTTCATCTTCCTAATTTAAAGGTAAGCTTGTCTGAGCACCTTCAACGAGTGTCTCCTTGGCTGCCCCAATGAACCCCGAGAATAACGGGTGAGGAGAATCGGGTCGAGATTTGAACTCAGGATGAAATTGGCAGGCAAGCATCCAAGGATGATCTCGTAATTCAGTAATTTCTACTAGTCTTCCATCTGGGGATAACCCAGATGCTACAAGACCGGCTTCCTCTAATGGCTGGCGGAAGTGATTGTTAAATTCATAGCGGTGGCGATGCCTTTCATAAACTACTTCAGTGCCGTAGGCACGAGCTGCCGTTGTTCCTGCTACCAGATGGCAGGGATAAGTCCCCAGCCTCATAGTCCCTCCCTTTTGCTCCACGCCCTGCTGATCAGGGAGCAGGTCGATGACAGGATAAGCACTACTGACATCGAACTCGGTAGAATTTACTTTGTCAGTATGAAAAACATGACGGCCAAATTCGATGACCATGATTTGCATCCCCAAGCATAAGCCCAAGTAAGGCATTTCCCTTTCTCGGGCAAATTTGGCACCCTTCACCATGCCTTCAATTCCCCGGTAGCCAAAGCCGCCAGGAACAATTATCCCTTGAACTTGCCCAAGCTTATCATTGGCCATACCATCCAATTCCCCAGAATCTAACCATTCTATCTTCACTTCGCGATTGTGAGCTAATGCTGCATGACACAATGCTTCGCGCACGGAGTAATACGCATCTCTGAGTTCCACATATTTACCTACTAATCCAATAATTACAAGCTCTTTAGGAGCCTTTAGCCTGTCTACCATGTCTCGCCATTCCTTCAGATTACTTTTCCCGCCTTTTAATCCCAATTGGCTAACTATGAATTCCCCTAACCCCGCATCCTCGAGTAGCAGGGGCACCTCGTAGATGGTTTCGCTGGTAACCAGGGAAATAACCGCCTCTTTATCTACATCGCAAAATAGCGATATTTTGTCCTTTATCCCTTCAGATATCTCCTTATCGCTTCTACACAGGATAACATCGGGCTGAATACCGATTCTCCTTAGCTCGTTAACACTGTGTTGAGTGGGTTTGGTCTTTAGCTCATCGGTGGCAGCGATGTGTGGTAAAAAGGTGACATGAACATATAGCACATTATCCCTGCCTTCATCCTTTCTCATTTGCCTTATAGCTTCGAGGAATGGTTGTCCTTCAATATCCCCCACAGTGCCGCCAACTTCAACAATAACTAAGTCGACCTTGGATATTTCAGCTACTTTCCTTATCCTGCTCTTTATTTCATTGGTTACGTGGGGAACCACCTGGATTGTACCTCCCAAAAAATCTCCCCGCCTCTCCTGAGCAATGACCGAAGAATAGACCTGACCGGAAGTGACGTTAGAAGCTTGGGTCAGCTCCACTCCAATAAACCTCTCATAATGGCCTAAATCCAGATCAGTCTCGGCACCGTCCTTAGTAACAAACACTTCACCATGTTGGTAGGGAGACATCGTCCCCGGGTCAACATTCAAGTAAGGATCAAGTTTCTGCACAGAGACAGATATGCCACGGTTTTTCAATATTTTACCGATAGAGGCTACCGAAATCCCTTTGCCTACAGAACTAACTACGCCACCAGTAACGAAAATATATTTACTCACTGCTTATTACAAGAGTTATAGAGAAAGTCAAATCTTGTAGGTCGATCCTAAAAGGGGAAGCAAACTTGAGTTTCTTTCATTATAAATAGTAAGATTCTAAATTGTCAAGCCTGCTTCGTTCAAATGATTCGACATACATTGTCATGAATTCGGGTACAGATTTTTTGTAGAAAAGGTAACAATGCTATAATAAGCGTAGTTAAAATGTCTAAAAAATACATTCTGGCTTTCGTAATAATAATAGCGGTAGCGTTGGGTATCGGTATTTGGGCTCTATCCCCTTTCCCAACATCCAGCCCATCTCAGTCTTATAACTCAACCCAGCACACTGATCCCGATTGGACATGTCCCCCAGAGGGCGAGCCAGCTACTCCCTTGCCTGATTTTCTCATGGTAGTGGCCGAAGTAATGCCCTCGGTGGTTTCCGTGACTACAGAGATGAACGTATCTTCTTTCTTCGGTCAGAGTACGGAATATGTTGTTGGATCCGGGATTATTACCGATGATAAAGGATATATTGCCACCAACAACCATGTAGTTGAAAATGCCCAGAGCATCTATGTAGAGTTGGACGATGGTAGAATTTTGCCCGCGAATATAGTAGGCACTGACCCACTCTCTGACCTTGCTGTGATAAAGATAGACGCCACAGATTTGCCTTATGCCTATTGGGGCAACTCAGGCTTATTATCTATTGGCGATTGGGTGTTAGCTATTGGAAATGCTCTGGGAGGTGGTGGTGGAGCAACCCAGGGCATAGTCAGCCGCTTAAATGTATCCGTCAACGTTGATGGAAATACACTTTACGGTTTAATTCAAACTACGGCAGCTATTAATCCCGGCAATAGCGGTGGCCCATTGGTGAATATGTCCGGTGAGGTGATAGGCATTACCAGCGTTAAGATAGTGGCGTCCGAAGTGGAAGGTATAGGCTTTGCCATAAGCAGTGATGAAGCTAAGCCTATTATTCGGGATCTAATTCGTTATGGTCACGTGACTTACCCTTGGCTGGGTGTGTGGGCGCGGACAGTGAACCCTTTGCTAGCTGCGACAATGAACCTTCCTGTGGATAGGGGAGCGCTTATTGTAGAAATAGTTGCTGGCAGCCCTGCAGATACTGCGGGGTTAATAGAAGATGACATCATCATCCACTTTGGGGGCCAGGAAGTAAGCGATATTGCCGACCTCGTCCGAGCTATCCGAGCTAGCGAAATTGGCGAAGACGTAGAGATAGCCTTTGTTCGAGGCGAAGATACTGAAATAACCTCAGCGCTACTGGTAGAATACCCAACTTCCTAGGATAAGCTTTTTTAATGCAAATCCCGAATTCAGTAACCAAGACCTGCCTGTTTTGGATTTATCTTTTTGATCGCCAAAGAGACCTCATTATCAGAGATACGATGTTTCTCACTATAAGCCCCGTCAGGAGGCAAACCATCAATAAGCTCCCGAGATAAGGTCTCCTGTTTAATATAGTCGGCAAAAGTATTTATTACTTGCTTGATGCTTGGTTCTTTTGTCTGATAATAGGTAATGATATGGTCTGTGATATCAAACATAGCATTGCGACGCATATTTTGAAGATGACGCACAAGTTCTCTACTTAGCCCCTCGGCAATTAGCTGAGGGGTCAATGCAGTACTCATAGCTACCCAATATTTGGCGTCGTTTGTCAAGCTGTAATCAGTCATGTTTGAAGGGAATTCCTCTTGTTCCTTTGCTCTACTCAATATGACGAGTTGCTTGACATTTATCTCCTCCATTACCTCAGTAGCTAAGTTTTTTAAAGCTTTCTTTTCCCCTTCGGTCTCTACCCCGACCAGGGCTCTATCCAATGGCTGGCGTACTTTAATCCCCGCCTTAGCCCGTGCCGCCCTGCCCAAGCTGGATATTTTCATGGCTAGCTCAACCTCGCCATTTAGCTTGTCATTGATTTTAGCCTCATCCGCTATGGGGAAATCAGTTAGATGAACGCTTTCTCTAGCTTCAGGATTAACAGAGCGAAGCAAATTCTGATAAAGCTCTTCAGCAATAAAGGGCACAAAGGGAGCCAGCAGTTGGGCTAAAGTCACTAGGCATTGATGCAGTGTAGTATATGCAGCCAATTTATCGGCATCGTTTTCGCTTTTCCAGAACCGGCGGCGGTTTCTTCTCACATACCAGTTGGAGAGATTATCTACAAACGCCTCGATCCTCCGTGTCGCAGAAGTAGGATTGTAGCTGTCCATTGATTTGGAAACCTCGCTTACGAGCCGATTAAGTTCTGAACTAATCCAATCATCTAGCTCTGTGAAAGCTTTTGGCTGATCGCTGTCAGCCGTCAATGGCTGAGGAACAAAGCAATCAATATTGGCATAAAGAGTAAAAAAGAAATAAGTATTCCACAAAGTAAGGAAAAATTTGCGTATCGTCTCTTCAAGCATCTTAGTAGAGAAACGATGGGTATCTTCTCCTGTAGTAGAAACCAGCATATACCACCTTAGGGCATCTGCACCATAATTATTAATCACAGCCCAGGGATCAATTACATTGCCCTTGGACTTACTCATTTTCTCACCCTGAGCATCGACAACGTGCCCTAAGCAGATGACATTCTTAAAGCAAGGACGATCGAAAAGCAGAGTAGATATAGCATGTAAGCTGTAAAACCAGCCCCTCGTCTGGTCCACAGCCTCGCAAATAAAATCAGCGGGAAAATTCTGCTTAAGCTTATCTTCATCCTCGAAGGGATAATGCCACTGCGCTACGAACATAGCTCCGGAGTCAAACCAACTATCAATTACCTCGGAAACACGCTGCATCCTGCCACCACATTTAGGACAGGCGAAGGTAATTTCATCCATATAAGGACGATGTAAATCCAAAGGCGTGGTTAAGCCACTGAGATTTGTCTGCGCTCTTAATTCATCCAGACCGCCAACACATTGATAAGTAGGAAGCTCAGGGGTGCTACAAACTTCACATCGCCAAATATTGAGCGGAGTCCCCCAATACCTCTCCCTGGAAAAGGCCCAATCGACATTGTTCTCCAGCCAGTCACCAAACCGTCCATGCTTAATATAATCAGGGTACCAATTTATTTCGGCATTGCCATCGATAAGCCTCTTTTTTATTGCGGTCGTCCTGATGTACCAGGTCTGCTTGGCATAATAGAGTAACGGTGTTTCACACCTCCAGCAGAAAGGGTAGGTATGGCTAATCCTCTCACTGCGAAGGAGCAGTCCACGAGAATTTAAGTCATCAAGAATGTCTTTATCGGCATCTTTGACAAACTTGCCTGCACCAGGTAAATCCACCTTCCTTCGTGCTGGTCCAAGAATCACCGGGACTTCACTTTTCTGAATATATTCCCGTGCTTTAGGTGTAAAACCTGTAACCAGATTAGTCGTTACCATTCCATTCAACTCCACCGTGTGAACGAGTGGTAAACCCTCTCTCTCGCCTACTTCAAAATCAATCTCACCATAAGCCGGGGCTATATGTACAATCCCCGTCCCGTCCTCCATAGACACGAAATCGCCTCCTATGACTCGATAAGCTCTCTTATCTTCCTTAACGTAACGAATGTCAATATTGTTATATAAGGGTTCATAATGCACTCCAACTAAATCTTTCCCGATTACCTTCTCCACCACTCTACGGCCACTCAACCCTGCCTGCTCAAGCAAAGCATCGGCCAGAATGAGATATCCATTATCTACCTCAACCACAGCGTAGTCAGCCTCAGGAGCCACCGCTAGAGCTGTATTTCCCGACAGCGTCCAGGGTGTGGTAGTCCAGGCAAGAAGATAAGCAGGCACGGTTGAGGAGAGAAGGTAGTGAGCAGTTTCGCTACCCCCAGGCTGTGCCAGGTCGAGCTTGAACTTTACCCAGACCGACGGGTCATTCGCCTCGTCATAGCCCAAAGCCACCTCGTGAGAGCTAAGGGATGTGCCACATCTAGGGCAATGCGGCGTTACTTTATAGCCCTGATAAATTAAGCCTTTGTCCCATAGCTGTTTAATTACCCACCAGCAAGACTCAATATAGCTATTGTCTAAGGTTACGTAAGGATGCTCCATGTCTAGCCAGTAGCCAATGCGCTCAGTCATAGCTTCCCATTGTTTAATATATTTGAAAGCGCTCTGGCGGCAATGGTCATTGAATCGAGCCACTCCGTATTCCTCAATTTGAGCCTTGCTGCCGAGGGCAAGAGAGCTTTCCACCTCCAACTCAACGGGTAAGCCTTGCGCATCCCACCCTGCCTTTCGCGGCACATGATAACCCTTCATCGTCTTGTACCGGCAAACAACGTCCTTATAAAGACGAGACAGTACATGATGAACTCCCGGGCTACCATTAGCTGTGGGTGGGCCTTCATAAAAGGCATAATGCGGCCCACTTTCTCTTGTCTTGATGCTCTTGTTGAAAATTTCCTGTTCTTTCCAGAAGCGCAGGATATCTTCTTCCAGTTGGGGAAAGTTAACCTTGGTGTTTACTGCCCGGAACATGGCTAACCCTGTCTTAGTGAAATGACCACCTTCCTGCTTTCACCCTCACCCATGCTCTGAGTTGTTACATCGGGATTATCAGCTAAAGTTAAATGTACAATGCGGCGTTCGTCGGCAGGCATTGGCTCCATTGTTATGGCACTGCATCTTGATTTCACCTGCTCAGCTAGATATAAGGCCAATCTTTGCAAGGAATCACGACGGCGTTTTTTGTATCCGGCAACGTCAATTGTTAATGGTATCCAGGCCTTTAACCGTCCAACTACCATGAGCTTGGTGATATATTCCAAGGAAGCTAGCGTTTGACCTCGCCGACCAATCAATATACCCAAATCGTCACCTTTGATATCCAAATCTAGAGGTATCTCATCGGATAATACTTCAACCTCGCCTGCTACACCTAGTAATCCAAGCAACGTATCTAAAATTTCTACGACCACCTTAACCGCATCCTTTTCCGTCAGAGTTACTGGATTCACCTTGATTAAAGCCTCCTCGCCTCCTGTTCCTAAAATACCCGACTTTTCCTCTCTAACAACCTCAACCTCAAATTGATCCCGGCTCAGCCCTAGCTGTGCCTCTGCCTTCTCTATTGCCTGTTCTACTGTCGCAGCTGCTATCTCAATCCCTTCCATATTACGATTTCCCTTCAGCAAATTTCTTTATTACGAGCACAATTTGCATTCGTCCCTACAATGCTAGTTCATTTTCTCTTCACTATTTTTACTGGGACGGAGAACGGAGTTTGAGGTAACCCCAGCCACCAGTGACGAAATATTGGGTTATAATACCAATTATATTGGAAACTGCCCAGTATAGGGCCAAGCCACTGGGGAACATCAGGGTAAGGAAGCCAAACATGAGAGGCATCAGCACTGTCATCATCCTGCTTGTGGACTGCTGCCTTGGGTCAACGGCTGGTGCAGTGGTCATTTTTTGCTGTACCCACATTGTGCCACCAACTATGATAGCTAAAATAAAATATGGATCAGGTTGCCCTAAATCGAGCCATAAAAATTTACTGTTCAACGGAATCGCCTGATTCACTATGCCCCAGGAGTAAAGACGATTAGCTAAGTCCAATAAGTTCTCTGGCGTGGTAGCCAGAGCTCTCATGATGGCTTGATAGAGAGCAATCCAGATAGGGAGCTGAATCAGCATGGGCCATAAGCAGCCCAGTGGGTTAACCCCGGCTTCTTTATAAAGCTTCATCATTTCTTGCTGAAGCTTTTGCTGATTTTTACCGTATTTCTTCTGCAATTCTTGAATCTTTGGCTGCATCTCCTGCATAGCCTTAGTGGAGTTGAGCTGTCGCTTGGTAAGAGGCCAGGAGATCAAACGAACGATGACAGTAAGGGCGATGATAGCTAACCCAAATTCGCCAGATAAGATCTGGCTCAATGCAACCAGTACATTAAGTACCGGGTTACCTATAATTAAATTCCATACTTCCATAGGGCGCGAACCTTATTCTTCAATAGTCAGGGTAACTTTCCAACCCAATTCCCCCTTATCAATATCCACAACATATATCCAGTTATCCTCACCTCGAATATAAACTAGACCTTCTTGAGCACAAAAGGAACTTCTAACAGCAGCATCAATTGAGATAGTCTTCAATGGCACTGCCTCCCGCACAAGCTCGGTGCCGAGGTCAAAAACATATACATTGCCTGATTCATCAATTACTATTAGTAAATTATCTATCAAAACAGGCGAGGAAACTATGGTTTTTCCAGCATCAAATTCCCATATCTTTTCCCCTGTTTTTGCCTCAATGGCATAAACTATGCCATCGAGACAGCCAGCATAAACAATACCTTCATTGATTACAGGAGGCGCCCAGAACCAATTACCGGCTTGTTTCTCTTCGGGAAATTTCCACATTGGCACATCACTACCTATCTTTACGGCATAAAAATAGCGGTCAAACGAACCCAAAAATATAGCATCTTCGTAAACCACTGGTGAAGAGGAAAAGCCTGCCTCTGATTCAAAAGACCAGTCCAATAAATCCCCCGTTTCTAACGATAAAGCATAGATATGACCATCGTAGGTACTGACATAAAGTGTATTACCTTGAATTACCGGGGAGGTCCATAGCTTTCTATGTCTTTCGTCTAAGACCTTTGATTCCCAATTTAAATCACCGAATTCCTTATCCAGAGAATACACCCTGCCATTGGAACTACATACATATATGCTGTCCGCGCTTACTAACAGGTCAGCTACTATAGCATTGCTTTTTGCATTATCTATGGGACAATCCCACTCCCATTCACCATACCTTTGCTGAGGAAAGGTCAAATCCTGTCCTCTTGCCAACATGTTCAATGCCAGAACCTGACCACTATAGGTGCCAATGTAAACTATATCTCTATCTACAAGGGGTGTGCCATATATGGCAGTTGGGACCGATGTCTCGCCACATGATAGGCCGCTGGAGGGTGCGGTGACCGGGGCGATGGAATAAGACCATTCTAGATTTTCAGTTGACAAATTTATCGCAACCACCCTGCCATCCACGGTGCCCACATAAATAGTGCCCTTGTGAACTGCAGTTCCTGCCCATCCCCCCGCTGACCCAGTTCCCCATGGAGCACAGGAAACTAGTATCAAGGGCAAAAGAGCAATTACAATGAGGAGTAATATCTTTGGTTGCTTCATTTTATAACTAGGATACTGGGTCATAGCCACCTTCAGTGAAGGGATTACATCGCGTTATCCTCTTGGCTGCCAGCCAGCTACCTCGAGCAAAACCATATTTTTTAATTGCCTCAAGAGCATACTGCGAGCATGTAGGCTGGAAACGACAGACACTAGGGAGAACCTTCGACACTGAGTTTTGGTACAATTTAATTAAACCCAGAGCTAATTGAGCCATTCGTTGCTCTCCAACAATTTCGCCCGATCCAAAAGCTTGGTCACTGCCTGTTCTAGCTGGTGATAGTCAGTATTAACTACTGCCGGCCGAGCAATGAGGACAATGTCCCATCCCGGTCTTAGCGATTGCAGCCTCATTATTTCCCTCAGTAATCTCTTCAAGCGATTACGCTGTACTGCCTTACCTACTTTTTTGGTCACGGCAAACCCATATCGGCTTAAACTTAAACCATTGGGCATCGCCTTCATCACTAGCAAACTGGTTACCCACACTTTACCTTGGCGATAAACCAAAGTATATTGTGCTCTATTAGTTAAAGATCGAGGCTCCTTCACAGGATAGAGTTAATCTGGAGTCAACCTATACCTCCCCTTAAGGCGCCTTGCTTTAAGCACTCTTCTTCCAGCTCTAGTGGCCATTCTAGCACGAAAACCCAAGCTGCGCCTCCGGGAAATTTTCTTTGGTTGATAAGTCCGCTTTGGCATTTCTTCAAACTGTCGAACGGGATAGGCCGACACCTCCTGTTTTCCAAATATGGGTTGGCGCGTAAGGTAACATAGCGAGATAACGAGCTCTCTTTATAGCTTGTGCTAAGCTTCTTTGATGTTTAGCACAGGTTCTACTCCTCCGTCGTGACACAATTTTAGCCTGATTGGAAATATAGCGAGATAACATAGAAACATCTTTATAGTCAATTTTCATATGTCCTTTACAAAAGGGACAAATTGCTGGCCTGGTAATGAAGTTCCTCGTACCTCTTACTCTTCTAGTATTAGCTCTTCCAGTATTAGCCAAATCTTTTTCTCCTTTATTTTAGTCAAAGGGTAAATCTTCAGGCTCAAGCTCCCCTTCCTCAGGAAGGGACACCGAAGCCGCTTTGTCGAGGAAAATTACTCGGTTTGCTGACACTTCAAGGCTAGTACGCATCTGTCCATCTTGCCCTTCCCAACTGCGAGAGTGTAACCTCCCTTCAACATAAACTCGCTTCCCTTTGGATAAGAATTGATTACAGCTTTCAGCCTGTTTGCCCCAAACATTAACTCTAAACCATTCTGTTTCTTCCTTTCGCTCCCCGTCAGGACCACTATAACGATAATTGGTAGCCATGCGAAAAGAAGTCACTGCTTTTCCATTGGGCGTGTACCGCATCTCAGGGTCACTACCTACGTTGCCGATTAGCATTATTTTGTTTAAGCTTGCCATATCAATCTCCAACTTTTACCACAAGATATCGCAGAATGTCCCCCGAAGCACTAATTTCTCCTTCAAGTTCCTTAACCGATTTTGGCATTAACTTAAAGCGAGCTAGAACATAATCAGCCTCCATAAATTTCCTTATAGGGTAAGCCAGCTTTCTTCTCCCCCATTTTTTTACTTCTTCCACCGCCCCACCGCGACTATCAATGGACTGAGTTACCTTATCTATAATTTTAGATACTCCCTCTTCATCAACTTCGGGACTAATTACGGCTACCAACTCATAATCACGCATGTCTAGAATTTTATAACACAGGGAATAAAATGGCAACAAGGCCTATGTTTTAGCCACTTACTATATCTACCAGCTAGAATGTTAAATGAAGCCAGTGATATAATTCCACCAATGAAATTATCTGAGCTGGGAGAATTTGGCCTGATTAACCTCATACGTAACATCAGTGCTAGATACGAAAAACCCGGACGCACTCCATGGCAGGGAGTTTTGGTAGGCATTGGTGATGACGCGGCTGCTTGGCAAGGTAACAATCGCATCCAGTTAGCTACTACAGATACTCTAGTCCAGGATATACACTTTGACCTAGATATCATTAACTGGGAGGAATTGGGCTGGAAAGCACTGGCTGTAAACCTAAGCGACATAGCTGCCATGGGTGGTATTCCCAAATACGCTTTGCTTTCTCTGGCACTGCCTAGTGAACTAGATGTGGAAGACATTTCCAAGTTTACCAACAGCATGATGCATCTGGCCAGGGAATTTGGGGTGGCTATAATTGGAGGTGATGTAACTGCCGCTCCCAATGTAGTCATCACTGTAACAATCATAGGCTGCTCCAAAGGCAAAGCGATACTTAAGAGGTCGACAGCTTCTTCTGGTGAGCAAATAGCTGTCACGGGACAACTAGGATTATCGGCAGCTGGCCTAGAAATGTTCAAGGGGAAAACCATCCCAGATCCCGAAATACGCAATATCATGAGACGAGCTCACCTTCAGCCCCTGCCAAGAGTAAAAGAGGGGCAAATCTTAATCGAACAAGGAGTTAAAACAGCTATAGATATAAGTGATGGACTTACTGCCGACCTTGCTCATATATGTGAATCCAGCGAAGTCAACGCCAAGATAAAGATAGAACAAGTGCCAGTACATCCTGTGGTCACATCAAATTTCTCTAACTATCAGGAGCTGGCTTTATCTGGGGGAGAGGATTATGAGCTTATTTTTACCGCTGATGAGGCCACTATTGCCCGAACTAAGCAATGCCTAAACTGCCCGGTGACTGTAATCGGTGACATAACAGAAGAAAAGCTACCAACACGAGTGACCATAGTGGATGGCAAGGGAAATATCATCCCCTACAAAAAGGGGGGTTGGGAACACTTTGAGAATGGAGTCCCTGAAGTTAAATTCGCATAGCCCTGAACAAACTCAGCTTTTGGGAAGCTACCTGGGGGAAATAGCTCAAAAAGCTGATGTTTTCCTTCTCGTAGGTGAATTGGGAACGGGCAAAACTTGCCTTGTCCAAGGCATCGCTCGCGGGTTGGGTGTAAAAGAATATGCCTTCAGTCCCTCTTTCGTCATACTTAGGGAGTATCATGGCCGACTTCCCTTATACCACATTGATTTCTATCGCCTGGATCACATTGAAGAAATTGCCGCCCTGGGGCTGGAGGAGTATTTTTACGGTGACGGAGTCTGTGTGATTGAATGGGCAGATAATGGGCTGCAGATAGTACCCCGGGATAATCTGCTTATCACCATACACTATATTCCTGCCTCCGAGACAGGACGATCTATTTGCCTGAAACCCCAAGGCGAGCACTACTATGAAATAATAAAGCAACTCAAAAAAGAGAGGAAATTGCGGCTCTGAATACGAAATGTTAAACCTTCTAACTTCTACTCTATCATTTTTACTCTTTGCATTTCGGAAAGATTTGTTTAAAGTTTAGAAATTAGATTTCTGATATGGAATTAGCTATAGATACTTCGTCCAGCATCGCCAGTGTTGCTTTATCTCATAAAGGTGAGGTATTGGCTTCGCTAACCTGGCAAACAGCACGAAACCATACAATAGAATTGTTGCCGAATTTAGTTTGCTTGTTACAACAAGCTAAGGTGGAGCTAGGCTCTGTAGGCGCAATCATTGTAGCTAAAGGCCCAGGAAGCTTTAATGGGCTTCGTGTAGGCATAGGCACTGCTAAAGGTTTGGCTTCTGCCTTAAATATTCCTTTGCTTGGTGTAAATACATTAGAAACTGAAGCCTATCCCTTTGCATTTACTAGACTGCCTCTGCGCCCTATTCACAAGGCTGGTCGCGAGGAAATAGCCACTGCCCTTTATCGGCAAGAAGATAATGAATGGCAATGTCTAGAGGCAGAAAATCTAACCACGGTTAAAGTTTTGTGCCGTCGAATTAAGCAAAAAACGCTTTTTTGTGGTGAAATCCCTCCAGACATAATAAGCGAAATACAGCAAAACCTGGGCAAGCAAGCTATAATTTCTCAAAATAATAGCCTATCTCGAGCTAGCTCCTTGGTTATATTAGGTTGGCGAAAATTGAACAAAGGGGAACAAGATGACCCGATCACCCTACAGCCATTATACCTTCGCCCTCCTCATATAACCAAGCCTAGGGATAGAGCACCCCTTTTGTCACCTCGAGTTAGAGTAACGGGTACAAAGAAATGGAAATGCCCAAATTAGATGTTGAAAATACCGCAAGGTTTTGTTTTGCCTGTAGCCAGGAGAACCCTATAGGGCTGAAGTTGAAACTTGTTCAGGATGGGGAAAAAGTCACGGCGGAGTTCACCGCCGGAAAATTTCATCAAGGCTGGGATAATGTGATTCACGGCGGCATTCTCTATACTCTACTCGATGAGGTAACTGCTTACGCCATGCTTTGTCATGGGATTGAGCTTGGTGTTACTGCTAAGAGCGAGATAAGATTTAAACAGGTAGCACCTATCAATGAGCCCATTAAAGCCTCTGCCTGGGTCACTAAACTGACAAAACGGCTCGTAGAAACTAAAGGAGTGCTCACCCTCAAGGACGATACAGTCATAGTTGATGGTAACTTCTTATTCTACGTCTGGAGACAGTCAAAAAGGACAATCCTCTGGGACATGGACGGAGTTATTGCCGATTCTTATTTTCTCCACTTTGCTGCCTGGCAAGAGACTTTTGCAAAAAGGGGGATAAAATTCACCAAAGAAGCCTTTAATAAACTCTTTGGTACCAGAAATGACTTCATAATCGGCACCATTATAGGCAGGGAATTACCTGAAAGAGATGTCAAAATCATGGTACAGGAGAAAGAAGAAAATTTTCGACGTAAGGCAACAGGAAACATCAAGCCATTTCCCGGGGCAATAAGACTGCTGCATGCTATAAAGAAGGGGAATTTCAAACTAGGCTTGGTTTCCTCAGCGCCCAAGGATAATATTGACCTAGTCCTTAGCGAGCTCAATTTGAAAGGTATTTTTAACTGTGTTGTTTTTGGTCAAGAAGTATCTGAAAGCAAACCCAGTCCCCAGATATATCTTTTGGCAGCCAAGAAACTGGAAATGACACCTGACGATTGCGTGGTAGTTGAAGATTCCCCACTGGGAGTCACAGCAGCCAAGACCGCGGGGATGAAATGCCTGGCCATAACCAACACACACCCTCGACAAAAGCTGGATGAGGCTGACAAAATAGTTGACTCTTTAGAAAACGTGGATTTAATAACCTTGCTTATTAGGGTTTAGAAAGTAGCCAGGATAAAGAAAAAGGAGATTTAAGTCATGGAGAGAAGTTTAGTTCTAATCAAACCTGATGCCATACAACGGGGATTGGCCGGGGAAATCATCTCCCGCCTGGAAAAGAAGGGGCTTAAAATGGTAGCTATGAAGATGTTGCACATGGATAAAAATTTGGCCCAACGCCACTATGCTGTTCATAAAGGAAAAGCTTTCTTCAATGATTTGGTAAATTTCATCACTTCTAGCCCAATCATCGCCATCGTCTTCCAAGGTAAAAATGCCGTGGAGATAATACGACAAATGATGGGTGAAACCGACCCTGCCAAAGCCTACAGTGGCACTATCAGAGGCGATTTTGGCATTGATATTGGACATAACTTAGTACATGGCTCTGATTCACTGGAAAATGCCTCAAGGGAAATAGAATTATTCTTCCCAACAGAGGAAATTTTCAACTATGACCGGGAACTAGATACGTGGATCTATTGAATTCTAACTACAGGGGTCGCCTTGTCCCATAATTTATCCAGTTGATAATAGTCCCGCTCTAACGGGGCAAATATATGAACAATAACCGAACTAAAATCACCAAGCATCCAACCTGAGTCAGGAGTCCCTTCCTTATGATGAGGTATGACGCCTTTAGTTTTCAACACTTCACCAATACCCTGCCAGATAGCTTCAATATGCCGCTTAGTATCTCCAGTGCAAATAACGAAATAATCAGCGAAAGAGCACAAAGCCCTAACGTCCAGCATAGCGACATCCCTTGCTTGCTTCTCAGAAGCAAGTTCGGTAGCCAAGCGTGCTATTTCCTCCGCTTCCAGAAAGGCCGTGACCTCCTTCCATATTATATCATTTATGGCAATATTTGACCAAGGACTATCCTGCCATGTATATTTTGAAAATAGTGTACCCGGCATCAGAGCTCTACTGTGGTAATATTCCACTTGCAAATTTGCGAATGAAATTTTTCAGTTTGTGATATATCTGCTATAATTAAAACGAGGATAAAGATATGCAAGCAAAATGGTGGCGTAGCGGGTTTTTTTACATACTGCTTCTAGTAGTGGTAGGGGCTCTAATAATCGCCCGTGTTACGTCCGAAGAAGGGCCTACGCCAGTAAGCCTGCCTGAGTTTGTCGAGAGCGCTAAACAGGCGGAAATTGACACCATAGAGCATGATGGTGAGACGCTGACTGGTTTACAAGGTGGTCAGGAGGGTAAGGCCATAATTACAACGGTATTCAAGGCTGATACCGATGCCGTGGTAACTTATCTGGGAGAAGAAGGGATAGACCTGGGAGCAGGAGGGATAGATTTCTATGCTACAGTTAGTGGCTTTGATTGGGGAACGATAGCACTAACAGTCATTCTACCCATTGTGCTGCTTGGGGCATTATTTTACTTCTTATTCTTCCGTGCCGCCCGTGGCGCTGGCACACAAGCCTTCAATTTCGGCAAAAGCCGTGCCCGATTAAGTATCGCCAAGAGGCCCGATGTAACTTTCGCCGATGTCGCCGGAACAGAAGAGGCAAAAGAAGAGGTTCAAGAAGTAGTGGAATTCCTCAAGTCCCCCCAGAAATTCCAGGCACTGGGGGGACGCGTACCTCGCGGAGTGCTCTTGGTAGGGCCACCAGGAACAGGTAAGACTTTGTTAGCCAAAGCTATAGCTGGAGAGGCCGGGGTCCCCTTTTACTCTATTAGTGGTAGCGAATTTGTGGAGATGTTCGTGGGCGTGGGTGCCGCCAGGGTCAGAGACCTGTTTGAGCAAGCCAAGCGTAATGCACCATGCCTTATATTTATTGATGAAATCGATGCCGTTGGCCGGCACCGTGGTGCTGGCTTAGGTGGAGGGCACGACGAAAGGGAGCAAACTCTGAATCAAATTCTGGCTGAGATGGATGGCTTCGATACCAGTACCAACGTCATCGTCGTGGCCGCCACCAATCGCCCCGATATCCTCGACCCAGCCCTTCTGCGCCCCGGCCGTTTCGATCGCCACATTGTCATCGACCTACCCGATATAAAAGGGCGCAAGGCTATTCTAGAGGTACACGCCAAAGGCAAACCGCTGGCTACGGAAACCGACCTTGAGATTATAGCCAAGCAAACACCGGGCTTCAGCGGCGCTGACTTAGCTAATCTGATCAATGAAGCAGCCATCCTGGCTGCCCGGCACAATCGTAAAGATATCACCTTAAAGGAGCTTGAGGATGCTGCCGACCGTACTATGGCTGGACCAGAAAGGAAAAGCCGTGTAATAAACCCAAGGGAGAAGGAAATAACTGCTTACCACGAAAGTGGCCATGCCTTGACTGCCAGGCTGTTGCCCAATGCTGATCCTGTACATAAGATTTCCATTGTTCCTCGAAGGATGATTGGCGGCTGGACACGCTTGTTGCCGGCCGAAGACCGGTATTTATGGACTAAGTCTCAGTTCAATGACAGCTTAGCAGTACTCTTGGGCGGACGTGTTGCCGAGGAAATCACCTTCGGTGACGTTACTACAGGTGCCCAAAACGACTTGGAGCAAGCAACCAAGCTAGCCAGAAAAATGGTCACTGAGTATGGAATGAGTGATAAATTGGGTCCGCGAATCTTTGGGCAAAGACAAGAACTTGTCTTTCTAGGTCGCGAGATAAGCGAACAAAGGGATTATGGCGATAAGATAGCCAACGAAATTGATGAAGAGGTGCACGCGATTATCCAACAGGCTTACAGGAACTCCAAGAAAATTCTAACCGCAAACAAGAAGAAACTAAAACAGCTAGCTGAAGAGCTTAAAGCTCATGAAACTCTGGATGAACCTGATCTCGATAAAATATTTAAAGGCTTAGCACCCCAGCCAAGTCCCGGCTAAGTCAAAAAGCAAGGGTCAAGGTAAGATTCAAATTTCTTGATTTTCTTTCAGGGAGCCAAGCCGGCTTGTTTCTTCGGCAACAATATCTTCATCTAACTTAACAAATAGCGGCTGGGGCTGGCGAATTTTCTGCCCCGGGGGTAAAAACTGAATTTTCCAACCTTGTTCCTTCACATTACCATCAAATCCAAGAAAGGAATGAAGCTTTTCGGAACTGAAAGGAAGGAAAGGATAGAAAACAGTTTTCAATGCTGTCAGCACAGAAAGAACAACATAGACGGATTTAGCCGAAGTCTCTCGCTCTGTTTTGATTGTCTTCCACGGAGCTTGTTCATCAAGATAGCGATTAGCTTCCTGAGCTAGAGTCATAGCTTCCTTGACCGCCCTTTTAAACTCACAATGGTAAAGCAACTTATCCACAGCATCTAAGGCAACTTCAGCCTCATGAAGCAAGCTCCGGCTACGTTCATTCAATTCACCCGGCGCAGGCACAGCTCCATCGAAATTACGATAAGCAAAGGTGAGAACACGATGAGCTAAATTACCATAGGTGGCTACCAACTCATTATTATTACGACGAAGGAATTCACGCCAGGAAAAATCGCTGTCCCCGGTCTCAGGCATATTCACTGCCAAAGCATATCTCAAAGGATCTGGTTCATACCGTTCCAGGTAATCATGCAGCCAGATTGCCCAACCACGGCTAGTAGAAAGCTTCCTGCCTTCGATAGTCAAAAATTCGTTAGCTGGAACACCATAAGGAATATTTAGACTATCATAACCCATCAACATCGCTGGCCAAACAAGGGTATGGAAAAAGATATTATCCTTGCCAATGAAATAGAAACTCTTAGCATCGTCTTGCCAGAAAGCTTGCCAGGTGGTATCATCTCCCTGCAATTTTGCCCATTCCTTGCTTGCCGATAAATAACCAATGACTGCCTCAAACCATACATAAATACGTTTATGCTCAAAGCCTGGCTGCGGCACAGTCACTCCCCAATCTAGATCACGGGTTATCGCCCTGTCCTTTAATCCTTCGTTCAGAAATTTCCAAGTGGTGCTAATCACATTACGCCGCCAATGAGTCTGCTCTTTTATCCAGTCAGTCAACTTGTCCTGAAAAGAAGAAAGGCGCAAAAAGAAATGCTCCGAAGATTCAAAGCGAGGCGTAGTAGAACAAAGGCGACAGCGAATATCTTTAAGCTCCCCTGGATTCAAAGGCTTACCACACTCATCGCATTCATCACCTCTTGCTTGGATGAAGCCACAGTGAGGACAGGTGCCTTCTATATAGCGGTCAGGAAGGAACCTCTGGCACTTGGGGCAGAAAGCTTGAAGCATCTTATCTTTGTAAATATAGCCCCTATTTAGCAAAGTGAGGAATATATCATGAGTAACTTGTGTATGATTTGGAGTGCCAGTAGTGGTAAATAAATCGAAAGAGATACCTAATTTTTCCCAGCAATCGACAAATTGCTGATGATATTTGTCTACTATTTCTTGTGGCGTGGTAGATTCTTGTTCAGCACGAATTGTAATCGGCGCTCCGTGCTGATCGCTACCGGAAACCATCACCACTTTATTGCCCTTAAGACGATGATAACGGGCAAAAATATCTGCTGGCAGATAAGCACCAGCTATATGTCCTAAATGTAGAGGTCCATTGGCATAAGGCCAAGCAACACCGATAAAAATGCGCTCGCTCAAATTCTTCCCCCAAAGGTCAGCCTATTGTAAATCATTAATTGCCCCGTGTCATTGCCATGAGCCGAGGCTCTCAAATGACGATTGCCAACGTTTATTCCTTGGGGAGAAAGGTGATTATTTGCTTTCCTTTCTCCGTTCCGTAAGAGATATAACCACGGCTCAGGCAGCAATCAATACAAAGACGTTGCTTTTCATCTCCTTCCCCGTTGATTAAGAGATAGCGCTCTCCATGTTTAATAGGACAATGACAACCATCACATTCCACCTTTTCTGTAGCAATACAACCACGGCGCATTTTAGCTCCTTTCTTGAAATTTCAACCAAGCTCGAGTCTTACCTTCAATAACGAGACTAAATTCCCCTCTTGGTTCGGCGAAATGCTCCCTAGCCTGGCTCACTCTGCCCCGGAAAATCTCTTCGTGAACTTTGGTAAGCTCACGGCATACAGATAGTCTTCTATTTCCTAGAATTTCTTCGATATCACTCAATGCCTTCCTAAGGCGATGGGGTGTCTCGAAAGCCACTATAGTTCTTGGTTCATCGACTATTGAGCTGAAAAGACGCTGCCTTTGTCCCTTACGGCGGGGCAAAAACCCAAGGTAAAGGAATTGGTCGGTCGGCAACCCGGAAACCACTAAAGCGGTAATCACCGCTGAAGCACCAGGAATCGGTACCACAGAAATTCCGCGCTCAATGGCAGCAACAATAAGCTCGTAACCAGGATCACTTAGCCCTGGCGTGCCAGCTTCCGAAACTAGAGCCAGATCTTCTTTCTCGAGGTAATTCAATAAATAATCAAGTTTAGCTCTTTTACTATGCTCATGATAACTAGTCAATGGAGTTTTTATATTATGGGCGTTAAGCAAGTGGCGCGTAGTGCGTGTATCCTCAGCAGCAATAAGTTTCACCTCCCGTAAAAGGCGTAAACCACGCAGGGAAATATCTTCCAGATTGCCAATAGGAGTGGCAATGACATAAAGAACAGGCATGACCTACAATTATACTTGATAGCTATAATTTTATCTACAAGTTTCCTTGACTTTAGACCGCCATTCTTGTATAGTTTGTGGCAACTTTTCTCAAGTGAAGAAGAA
>Ga0209977_10000126_pt1 | contig 29039 bp, 65 predicted proteins | sample SumtaG_2_FD_183113 | JGI IMG/M metagenome (GOLD analysis project Ga0209977, IMG submission 183113) | Deep subsurface microbial communities from Indian Ocean to uncover new lineages of life (NeLLi) - Sumatra_00607 metaG (SPAdes) (version 2) | ecosystem: Environmental > Aquatic > Marine > Oceanic...
CGGGAGAAGATGCCCGACAAGTGCTTCAAGGATCACCAGCCCACTCAGCCTTTCTCGTCAGAGGGCAGGTTACCCGTGGGGCAACTTGACGATTGGGCTGAGGGGCTGGCGATCACACTGGAAAAAGAGTGGGCTACAAATGCCGAGTGTCGTCTTCTGAACGAGCAGCGGGGACAGCCGTCAGAGCCTCCCGCAGATTCGACATAGCTTTCATGATTGCCGCCTGACGCTCGGGTTCGATCACCCGGTTGCGTTGGAATGGCATCTCGTAGTCACTCTCTTGTAAACCCTCAAGGAAAGCCCAGATGTCCTGGGCCTCCTGCTCGTCGAACGTGACGAGGTATTGCCGTTTGATCTTTTGCTTAATCTCCATCGACCTCGACATCCATATCCTCTTCGTCGGAGCCATCGAACAGGTCCCTGTTCTCAGACTCAATTTCAATCTCTGCCGTCTCGTCCATAAGTCGGCGCAGTCTGTTCATGGTGTCGTCGGTCGGTTCCGAAATCTGAATCTTGGCATCCACCGTTACCTGGTAGGGTGTACCGATTGTTACTTCTGGCGGCGTTAGTCGGCAGCCCTTGAGTTCGATGCACTGATCTTTCGGGCCGTCGTAAATCTTGACGGTCAGACCCTCTGGCTTACGCTTAGAGGCAAGCTTCAGGGTCGGGATAGTGACATGCCCCTGCTCGCTAAACAGGCACCTGGAGAGTGCCTGCTCGTCTACCTCGTGCGGAAAAAGCATGTCCAGAAGGTCTGGACCGCCAAGAATTGTGAAGGGAATATCTTCGGCTTCGACTGTCTCGTCTTTGCCACGACGTTCCTTGCGTACGTTGATGACTCTGAATTCCGCACTAGTGCGGGTCACATTGAATTGCATATCGCTCTCCGTTTTAGTTATTTGACTCGCCAAACTCTGATGCGCTGACGACCTCGCTCTTCTACTGTGGCGTATCGGAAACGCCGCTTTTTATTTCGGTTCAGGTTACCGACGGCGTTTCGAATCTGATCGTGTTCATCGATCGGAAACGCCTCGGTATCTCCAACTTTCCAATTTCTAAATGGGTATGGCGAATAACGGCCATGCGTTGGCGGCGGCGGTGCGCCCTTCCAATCAATCTCTTTCTTTCCGCTCATGTTATTCCTCGTGGATATAGGTGACCTCGTGGGTGTTCTGATTCAAGTTCAGCGCGTGTGTGATCGCGCTGTCTGGTGCATCGATAGTCGCGACGACGACGCCGCCTTCCTTGATTTCAATATTGGATGTGGTCCCGTAGACCTGATTCAGATGGCTGCTGACCTTGGCGAAGTCCCGCTCGGTGGCTGACTTCAGAATGAAGGAACCGCCGACCAACAGGTTATTGGTGAAGACGTAGCCAAGCTCGCAGTCGATCCCCAGAAACGAGGAGCTATACCAGAGCGCCGAGTCAGTGTGATCGATGAGCGTGTAGCCCTCGGACTTCATGTCATTGGCGATGCCTTTGATGCCGGAGCCGTACTCGTAGCCGGCGAAGCCCCGGACCGGGGAGACTGGCGGCTGGCCCTGGTCGGCCGCATAAGCAGCGAACCCGAGTGACACCAGGATGAATAGCGCGTTTAGTTTCCTGACCATTTCGTTACCCTCAATTTTGAATGGAAATGCGGGAATGGCTTTCGGGGAACAGCGTAATTCACAGGCCGTTTCCAACCCCTATCCCGCATATTTCCTGATCATTTTTACCACAACAACACTACATCTACAAGGGCGGATTTAACGATAATCGGCGACCAGTTCTCGGATCTAAAAGCCACCCCGATTCTGTTGCTGTGCGGGTGTCGACGATGTGGTCTATACACTTCTTGGTCAGCCAGATATCGGTCAGGCAGTAGTCGATCACCTGCCCTATCTTGCCTTGCTGCCACAGGATGGGGGCCATGCCGCCGCTCTGCTTCTTGGTGATCTTGAAGTTGACGGCCACGAAGTCATCAAGCTTGTATCCTTTGTCGTACTTTCCAGCACCGGCAGCCTCCTTCGCCTCGACAAACAAATCCCAGTCCTTCCGAGGATCGAACTCGATGCCATGGGCGCCGACCAGTTTGTTGTCGAAGTGGATGTGATTGAAGCCGATGACATGGTCGGAGTCATCCACCAGGGCGGCGAAGTCCGACAGGTTGTCCTCGCAAAAGATTCTGTACTGGCCGACGTGGTAATCGAACACGCCGATGACCGAGATGCCCATACCCAGGTGGTCTTGCCAGCCTTTGCAGTAATTGATGTTCGGCCGGAGCGGTTCGTTCTTGTCGGGTATCGCGTTCTTGATTTCGCAGTCGTAGATAATTGCTTTCATTTTTATTCCTCAGTGCTGCACTGCCATAACTTCGGCCAGCTGGTTGACGATCTCGTCCTTGATGCCGGAGTTGTAGACGGTGGCCTCACCGTCAACGAACACGAAGACCAGGACGCCGTCGATCTCGCTGTCCCTGTGATCCATGATTACCTGCTTCAGGATTCCCTCGAGGGAGTCTTCTTCATCGGCCATCGTTGTCGGCCTCCAATGTGGCGATTATTTTTTTCATGGTTTCCGGGTGGGCGACCAGGCACTGGCCATTCAAGTCGTCCTGCAATCTATAGAGATGCGGGTCTGGTATCTGCGGCACGTACATCCAGGTCTTGACCCATGGCCGCCACGGCCAGGTGAACCAGCGATCACGAAATGTCCTCCCCACTTCCGTTGCCTCCCCGGCGACCGTTAGGTTTTTGTTCGTGTGCCACCTCATCCCGTTGATCATCTTCGGCAGCTTCGGGTGGTTCGGTGAATTGCTCGAGGTATTCATCGCTGACCTCTCCAAGTAGCGTGAAATGTTTCAGCTTGTATGTGTGTCCAGTCTGTTCGCGGATCGCCTCGGCGAATGGAATCATTTCCTGGACGCGCATCAAGTCGGCGGCAACTAGCGGCATCATCGTGTCGCTCGTTGTCAGTTGCACTGCGATCACACCCTCGTCGCCGTCTTCATCGATCGACACAAATGCGAATAGCTCGTCGACTACAAATCCCATCCCTGCTCCTTGAGATCCTTAATGAATTTCTCGCAGGATGCCTGCACCTGTTTGATGTCTGGTGGCTCAATGCGCAGTTCGTACTGGCGCCACTCGTTCTTAATCTCGATGCTCATGTAGGTCGTGCCTTTTCCGCGCACCTGAATTTTGATCTCGCCGTCCTGGGCTTCCATGATCCATGGCTCGCCTGACTTTTTGCTCGTGGACTTCAGGACCAGGATCACCGGCCGTCTCGCTTCAGCATCTGCTTGCCCTCGTGCGTCAGCACGTATTGAATCCAGCCCATGCATGCGACCTTGCTGCTGCTGCCGCTACCGAGCGGGGCAATGAGTGCTTTCCTGACCAGACCCTGGATCCACTTCGGTGGAATCTTTCGCGTGTCGAACCAGGGTCCGCTCATGAGCGCGCCAGCGTGGCCCGGTCGTGCCGTGAACAGGATGGTGTTCGGCTCGTTGAGTCCCTTAAGGACATCAACCAGCAGCGGGTCCAGGGGCTTCTCGTCGTCCCAGTCGGTCGGCCCTGCAGTCGGGTCAGCCATCAGAATGGGATGTCGTCGTCGAAGTCTTCCTCGCCCGGACCAGGATCATTGGGGTCACCCGTCGGGGCCGCTCCCGCAGACCCTGCATCCGCTGGCGGTGGCTTCTTGGTCCCCGCAGACTGGGCATTCGAATCTGCGGGATGCGAAGGGCGGCCGCTGTCTCCCTTGCGATCAAGGAAACTGAATCGCATCACCCGAATCTCGGTCGTGTACCTGGTGACGCCATCCTTGTCCTCCCACTTGTTAGTCCTGAGCTCGCCCTCGACGTAGACCTGTGATCCTTTCTTCAGGTGCTTGGCGATGGTGTCGGCGTTCTTGCCGAAGGCCACGCAGCGGTGCCACTCGGTGGCTTCTTTCTGCTCGCCGCTCTGCTTGTCTTTCCACCGGGCGGTGGTCGCCACGCTGAAGTTCGCCGCGGCTTCGCCGCTCGGCATGTAACGGACATCTGGGTCGTTGCCCAGGTACCCGATGATCATTGCTTTGTTCAGGCTACCCATCGTTCTTTGCTCCCTCCGGAAACGGAATATCTAATTTCGCCATCTCTTCGTTGATGCCGGCATGGAACAGATGCAGTTCATGGTCGCCGGCTGGAGTCGGTACCCTGGCGCTGGCCACATACTTGATGTCGGCGTCCATCATCGGGAAGTCTTCGCCTGTGTTGACCATGACAAATTCGTGCGTCTCTTCCTGCTCAGTCTCGATGATCAGGCACCATACGAAGACGGCGACCTTCGCTTGCTGCTGACCTTTCGCCAGGACGATCCCAGAGTCTTGGAAGACCTGGGCATCGAACTCCAGGCAATCGACCAGGTGACCTTTCACTCGGATGGCGAAGTGCTTTGAGTTCGGTACTGGCACCTTCATCACTCGGAGCGCGCCCTCGGTCATCTGACTGACAGCCTGGTCTCGCCCTTGACAGTGATGCCGTACTTGTTGATCTCGTCGAGCTCGGGATGCTGTTCATGCCATTCCCTGGCAAGGGCATTGAGACGGGACTTCGGGAACTCGATTAAGATATCAGACACATCGCCCCTGATAATCGCTTGCAAGAGAAGCTTGAGGTCACGGACCTCCGCAGTCCATATCTTGCTGGCGACACTCGCCGCCCCGGTGAGTTCGCCGCGGCCGATCGTTGGCTTGGCCTCTGGCTCGGGAATCTCCGATGCCATGTTGAGGATCGCCTCCGAGGTTGCGGCATCGCCGGACTCCTCGGCCTTCTCGGCGGCAGCGAGAGCCGCTTCCTCCTGTTCTTTTCGTTGTTGTTCTTGTAGCTCTCGCTGCCTTTTCTCTTCGACGTTGTGCCAGATCGTCATCTTTCCTTTGACCTGGTCGTCGGCCATCTCGAGGATGTCTCGTACCTTTTTGAACTCGGAATTGATAGAGCGCACCCGTTTGCCGTACGGATCCACAAGGTCCTTGCGCTGGTCCTCGAGTCGCTTCTTAATTCCAGACACGACCTTGCGGAAGTCGGTTCCGTTCTCGTATTGTTTTCGCTCTGTGATTTCTGCCCTGCCGGCTTGCTCGAGCAGGTCATTCGCTTTTGTCTGCAGGTCCGTGATCGTCACTGCCAGGGAGGCTGTCGACACAATCAATTCTTGGCTCATTTTTATAATTCCTCATTCGATATTTCCAAGTGATGTAGGCCTCCGTGTTCTTGGCGTCCGTGTCGATTCTGCTTGCGCGGAATGCCGCTTCCTGGGCGATGGTCATCGGCCTGAGATTCTTAAAATAGCTGAGGGACTCCCTCTGCGTTTTGGACGACCGCGTGTTGGAACCTGGTCCCTGCCCTGAGATGCTCATAGAACTCCCCCGCCTTGGATCTGAACTTGCCAACCCACTCGTCGTTCCGGCGCTGCAGTTGCTGGTACAGCACATCCTTCTTCACTGGGTGCCGCGGGTCATAGCTCACGAAGATCAGCATGTCCGCTTCTGGCGTACATTCCAGTTGCAACTGCGTCTGGTCGACATGCCACTTGCCCATGCCGTACTGAATGGTCTTGGCGTGGTTGCCTTCTTTGCCAGGGCATTTTATCTCACCGCACCAGTTGTTGGTGGTGTCGATGAAATCCTGTGAGACGCCGAAGCATGGCCACCTCGGATGTTCTCTGAAGCCGGGCGAGTAAACGATGTCGGAGTTGTTCACCATCTGGTAGGTCTTCGCAGCGTCAAGCTCGTGAGCAGACCCCCAGCGCATGAACTCGTTGGCATCGGCCTGCTCTTTCTCAAACTGATCTGCGATCTGCTGGTCCGACCAGGTTAACTCGTCGGCGAGTTCATCCAGCAGGCGGTTCAGCGTATGCGGGTTGCCGAGGTTCGACATGAATGTGCCGATCCGCTGCGACCCGGTGATGTGTCCCATGCGCGTGGCGAACCACTCAACGGTTCGTTGTTTGTCTTCAAGCGCTCCGAATTTACCCATCGCGCTTCTCTCTCAGGCTGGCCTCAGTCTGGTATGTGGCACCGATGTCCTCAAGTTCGCGGAAGGTCAGGCCGTAGTCCGAGGCGTAGATCTCGTCGCCCTTGCCGGCATGCTTCACATCGTAGTGAGCCACCGCCTGCAGCAGCAGGTCGTGGCATTCCGCGCCCTTGGCGGCCGGCAGTTCCTCCATCACCCGACATTCGAATTTCTCGTAGACCCTGGCGACGCGCATGTGGGCGCGCTTGCACAGCACACGCAACTGGGCGGCCTGTTCCTTGTCGATCAGTTCGACTGCCTCGCCGACGATCGGCGCCGACTCGTCTGGGTCCTTGTATTGCTCGGCGACATTGGACAGATGGATGGCGCGGTCCAGCCGCTCGTTGCCACCAGGCCACTGCTTGCGGCCTCTCTTGATGGCGGTCTTGACGCACATCTCCTGGAAGTCGGTGACCCACGGGCCGCTCGGTTTCTTGCTCTTGTCTCGGGGATTGTAGGCCTCGGATTTCTCGGCCGCCTTCATGATGTCATCGATGGGCATCCAGGTTACGTGCGGCACTGGAGCGTGTTTCACATGCGCGATGCAGTAGGCGCCGATGATCTCGCCCATGTCCTCGATCTTCATCAGCGGATCCGTGTTGTGCAGGACGCTTGGACTGGTGCCGCGGGTCAGCTTGAAATTGCCGAGCCGCTCCTCCTCCTCGTAGACGGCCGCAGCCTGCACCAGGGTGACGAGGCCGCCGTCTGTCGCGAGCTTGATCAGTCCTCGGTAGCCCGGGTCGAAGCAGCAGATCACATGGTTGCCTTGCCTTCGGGGGATAAGGAAGCCGTGCTGCAGCACTGGGTTCAACGAGAGGCCGATAGCCGCGACATTTACGACGGCGTCCTCTATGGTCTGGGGGATGCAACGCTGCATGTAGGGGCTACGTCGCATGGCCTGGAGGGCGTATCCAGCCTCCTCCTGGTAGCGGACCAGGTTGCCCATCGGCTGGGCAATTTTCTCGAAGGCTGGCTGGACATGGGCGATGGCCTGCTCGACCACCACCATGGGATTTTGCTGAGGCATAGATCGCTCCTTATTATTGTCACCCTCACAGCGAAGGTACAGCACACAACCGCAGACTACAAGACGCAATTGATATCGGGCTGGGTATCAGATAGATTGACTTTCTGAGGGTAACAGAACAATAAAATTGGGCGATCAGTGGCGAATAATTATCCCTACTTCCCGTTCTACGTGTCGGACTTCGACGGCGATACCAGGCACATGTCGGTGGAGTCGATCGGTATCTACATCCGGTTGCTGATTTACCAGTGGATCAATGGAAAGATTCCGGGCAGCGAGCCGATGATGGTCAGGATTGCCGGATGTGGCCACGACCAGTTCATGGAATCTTGGGAGAACGAGATCGGTACCTGCTTCGAGAAATTCGATGACGGCCCTGTCGTTTCATACCGGAACAAGCGACTGCAAATTGAGCGCGACAAGGTGCTGGCGGCCACCGAACAGCGTCGTCAGGCAGGCAAAAAGTCTGGAGAGTCACGCCGAAAAACATCTAAGAAACAACCACATCGAACGGGCGTTCCTTTCCCGTTCGAACGGGAGGGCAACGAGACGGCAACGATCCAGAGCCATAACCATAACCAGAGTAAAGACAAACCAATAGATCGATTCGCCGAATTCTGGGAGACCTACCCGAAGAAGTCGGGCAAGAAGCCTTGCCTGGCAAAATGGAAAGCGAGACGATTGGACCGCCTCGCTGATCAGATAATCCAGAACGTCAGAGACCGCATCGAAGGCGACAGCCAGTGGCTCCGAGGCTTCGTGCCAAACCCCCTGACGTTCATCAACCAAGATCGATGGGACGATCCCATCCAAGAGGAAACCGCTGGTGAAAAAACTCAGCGAACTCGTACCGAAACATTTGATGACATCCACGCCCGGAATCGAGAGAAAGCCGGACTCGACTAGGGCGATGCTGGTGTGGGTCCAGCTGGCTGAAATCTACGGCAAGGCGCTGTATCGGGAGCATGGCTCCGAGCCGCCGGCACTCTGGCTCCAGGCTATTGATCTGCTCGGTGACGAGGAGATTCAGCGTGGACTGAAGAACCTGGCGGAAGAGGCGCTCGCGTACCCAGCCAACCTCGGCCAGTTCGTTGAGTCCTGTCAGCGCATTCCTGAGGGCCGTCCCTGGCTGAACCAACCGAAGCAGATCGAGGACGATAGGCCACGCGGCACGATGTCATACGCCGAATGGAAACGACAGAATGGTATCCCAGAACCCACAGCAGATTGAGCCTCGCAAAGAGACGCTACCGATCATCGCCTACAAGGGCGGGTTCGAATTACTGGATGCGAAATGGGACCTGAGTTCCGGGCGTACGGTCAAGTTCAGGCTAATGGAGGAACCGCGGCGGCCGCTGCTGATGCATCCGTTCGCGCAGTTTGTCCGGCGCCGAGGTGGCAGGGTAGGCACCAGGTTCCTGATGGTCATGACGGTGATTGGAAAGGACGAGCCGATGTTCAACGGTGAGCTTATGCTGATGTCCGGCGGCCAGCCCCTGGCCCAGGGATTCTGGGTATCATTCTGGCTGGACGATGAGACCGACCATCATCCGTTCGCCGGCTACCGCGGCAGGAAAGGTGACCGGCCGGGCGACATGTTCTCGGCCGCCTTCGTGGAGCTTGATGACGATGACTCGGCTATCGACCAGGACAAGCGCGGCAAGGTAGAAGACGCACATGCCCGGGCTGGACAGAAGCTCAGTCAGTACTGCTACCTGCTGTGCAACAATGAGATGTTTATCCTCTACCTCGAGGAGCGCGCCCTGGTGAACAACAAAGCACGATCGATCCACTGGTGGGCAAAGGAGAACCGCGTCGCCCGGTGGGTGCGCTGGCGATGCGACATCGAATCAAGGTCAGATCTTGACAACAACCCTGCTGCGGCTAAAATTTTCCATGAGCAGATACGTGAACCGTATGCAGACTGGCGGAGTGTGAATGAATGAGTTGGCATTATTTGCGGGAGCGGGGGGCGGACTTCTCGCTTCCAAATTACTTGGATGGACTACGATCGCAGCCTGCGAGATCGATGAGTATTGTCGGCAGGTCATCCTTACTCGTCAGGCCGAAGGATATCTCGAGCGCTTCCCTATCTGGGATGACGTCAAGTCCTTCGACGGGCGACCTTTTCGGGGACTTGTTGATGTCATTACCGGAGGGTTCCCCTGCCAGGACATCAGTTCAGCTGGTCGTGGAGTGGGCATTACCGGCGAGCGTAGCGGCCTGTGGTTTGAGTATCTCCGACTTATTGGAGAGATTGGGCCTCGGTTTGTATTCGCCGAAAACGTCCCGATGCTCCGTACCCGTGGCCTTGGCACCGTCATATCAGGCCTTGCCGAACTGGGGTATGACGTACGATGGTGTGTGCTGGGAGCTTGGCATGTCGGCGCGCCCCATCGAAGAAACAGAATGTGGGTCCTCGCTGTGCGAAGGGAGGAATCATCATGTGCCGACACCGACGACCCAGGATCACATCGAGAGGGAGTCGACCAGCACGGAGACGCTGAACTACGAGACCAACAAGTCAGTGAGCCTGGATCGCTGGGCAAAACAGTGGCCGACACCGAAAGCGATGGACGCAGATCGGACATCGGTAATGACGCAGACCAGGTACAACAATCGGACGGGGCGAAAAAATCTCAAGTCAGAGGTGGGGAATTCACTGATGTGGCCGACGCCCGGAGCTCAGGAATCGCAGCCGACTCAGGAGATGATCGACGAGATCAAGGAGAACCAGGACAAGACACACGAGCGATTGTACCTTCCGGGTCGCAAGCACCACACGCAGCGGACGCTGTCGCGAGCGGTGCAGACTTGGCCGACACCAACCTCGAGCGTGGGCAGCGGCTCGAGGAACACGCCCGGCAGCAAGGCGCACCCAGGTCTCAGCCTGGACGACGCCGTCCGCGGCGACGGGGGAACGGGCAGGGGCCCAAGGAAGCCGGTGATAGGGACGCCAACCAGCATGGACTCGAGGGGCAAGGGGAGCAAGAGATCGGAGGCATTCAGGAGGGACACGGCGCCGACGCCGGCGGAGTTTGTGGAGCAGTTCCCGACGCCGACAGCCGGAGGCGGGGGCGGGACGAGCAGGAGCGGGGATCGTCAGGACGAGACCCCAAGCCTCCAGGGAATGGCTCGCAAGGGGACCTGGCCGACGCCAACGGCGAGGGACAGACACACCGACAAGAAGCTGACCAGGGGAGCGAACGCAGTTCCGGGCGGGACGCCTCTGATACTTGCGGTCCAACAGAAGGCAGCGAAGGATGCGGAACTGTACCCAACGCCAACGAGTTCGATGATGACAAAGGGCGACATGGAGCAGGCGAAGTATTCATCGAGCGATCCACGCCGCCCGAGTTACGAGGAGGCGAATCAGATGTTCCCGACGCCGACCTCGCAGGATCACAAGGGGCGGGGAGCGGGGAGCTACGATCGGCACAAGGGTCTGGACAATCACATGAAACTATTCCCGACGCCGAATGCATCGGACGGGAATCAGGGGGGTACGACTCAGGGAAACCGGAAGTCGCCGAACCTCTCGATCACAGTGCATCAGCAATGGCCGACGCCGAATGCCAGGGATCACAAGGACACGGGCGAGAACACGGATTACGAGAAGGTGGCGGCGAAGAGCAAGCTCGCCGGGGCGGTGCAGGTTTGGCCGACGCCGGCAGCGCACGAGGGGAGACTGGGTTACCAGGACAGGACCCGCGGCAAGAAGGGCAGCCAGAAATCCTTGACTACGGAGATCATCGATTCGGAGGGGGGGAGGCAGGCGACTACTGGACAATTGAACCCGACGTGGGTCGAGTGGCTCATGGGGTGGCCTCTCGGGTGGACAGACTTAAAGCCATTGGAAACGGACAGGTTCCACTGGTGGCTGCACAAGCATGGGCTATTCTGAGCTCGTCCCTGTCAGCCGGCACGAGAAAACCCTGAGGCAATTGAAGTGCGTCGTAAGTCACCGAACACCTGTGACCCTGCACCACTGCCATGGCGGCAGTATGAAAGACCTGTTCCGAAACCCAGGCATGGCGCAGAAGGCCTGCCCGTACCTGCAGATTCCGCTGCACTCGAACTATCACACCGGACAGTTTGGCATCGACTCCGGGGTTGGCGTGACTGGCTGGGTAGATGAATGGGAACGCACGTTCGGGTCACAGATCGACCATCTGACAGACGTAAGTGGGCAGCTTGGCTACGACGTAATCCGGAGCGCGAAGTTATGGATAGAGCAGCACAACCATCGCTTGATCTCGGCACGACGTTCGAACCAGTAACGCTCGAGCTTCCCTGGCCGCCATCAATCAACAGCTATTTCATGGAGTACGCGATGCCGCCGGCAGGCGGTGTCGTTGCAAGGCAGATCAAACAGCATGGCATGGATGGCCTGCATGTCTGGCTGCGACAGAACACCAGGGTGATGAAGCGAGTCGGCGACAAGGGCCATGCATACCGAGCGGATGTGCAGGAGTACGTGCTGCGCAATCGCCTGAACAAGGGCTACCGCGAACCGCTGCTGATGCACATGGATTTCTATGCGCCGGATCGGCGCGAGCGAGATCTCGACAACCACTACAAGCCGCTGATCGACGCGCTCGAGCATGCCTGCGTGTTCCTGAATGACAGCCAGATCAAGGGCCATCGAACGCTGATGCAAGAGGAGATCATTAAAGGCGGAAAGGTTGTCGTTCGCCTGGAAGAATTGTTATATTGAATTAAGGCGGCCCGAGTAAGCTCTTGCGATTGCCGACTCCGTGTCGGGTACCCGGTCGCAACATCTCGCTCCTGGCCGATTTGTTACCCTCAGATTATCCTGAAAGGGCCGCCGTCTTAACCCTCTTCCCTGGGTGGCGAGTGTTCCTCGACAAAATCAAAGATGCCTGCCTTGCAGGTCACGCAGAAGGCGACGGTCAGCATGCCGATGTAGCCTTCGACGCCACCCTCAGTGTCAAGATTGAATGGCCCCAGGCAGATGGTGCAGGTGCGGATCGGGCTATCGGTTCCTGACGACTCGGTAGTCGTCTCGGCTGTAGTCGAGGCCTGCCTCTTTGACATCGTCGAAGAATTCATCAAGCGCCTGGTTGGCTGCCTGTTCGCTCGGGAAAGTCCGAAGCTTATCATCCTCAAGCCAAGTGTTGATCCAGCCATCGCAGAAGGTGTAGGTCTGCACTTCGAACTCGGCGCTCATACGGCTGGGTGCTTCTGGCCTTCGAAGTCCACATGTATGACGTTGCACTCATGCCGGCGGCACCAGACCTGAATGCCCAATAATGTCCAGCCAATCTCAAGCTGCGAGTAGGTGGACGGGCTTTCGCCATCGGTTCCGGGCGCGTCATCCTTGAAGTCCTGAAGGCATTTGCCGCAGTGCATGAACATGTGGATGTTGTTGTCTTCCATGCTCTTGGCATTGTTCGGGTCAGTCGGTTTGTCGTTGCTCATAGATTTCTCACCAGGACCTCGTTGTTGTAGCGGCGAACCCGAGCCGGACTCATGCGCGCGTAGTCGCATTCAGACTTTGCTCGCTCGCCAAACCAGCGCCTAATCTCGTGACCGTCCCAGTCTTCAGGGACATCGTCGATGCGATCAAGCAGGTGTTCTTTCAGGCTGTTGCACAGTTCCTCGAGGACGCGCCTCTGGTCATTCCTGTTCATGGGTTCCCTCCCTCTTAATCCAGAATGGTTCGTAAGAAAATGGAATGTCGATCCACCGGTTGCGATCGATCTCGCTCGTGAATGCACGAGCATTACGTTTCTGCGTTGGGAAATCTTCCAGGATCCCCTGCAGGTCGGCGCAGTCCTTCACATAGAGATCGCTCTCGTGATGGTCGAACTCCAGACCAGCGCTGACCACTCGTTGGAACAGCGTCTCGGGAATGACCTCGCAAACAAACAGGTGGGCAATCATTAGCTTGTCGATCGCCAGCAACACGATGCGGCCATCAGGCCAGCGCTTTATTTCGAAGCTTCCGATCTGGCCCTCACAGCAGTGCGGCCTGGTGGCATTGACGATCCTCGGATTGACCCTGACATATCGGCAAGTCCAATCATCCTTGTGAAGTTTTTTGCCCTCCTGGGCGAGCCACCCGGCGGGGGGATGCAGCGTGTCATTGTCTGCCTTCAGGTAGTAGTAACCCTTGGAGGCAAGGCCGTGATCGTCAGCGGTGTTCTGGCGAATCTTCTCGCGATCAGCTTTGACATGCATGTCTATAACGATGTTCGTGATCGACATCGGTTCAACCAGCGGTTCCTTATTCAATGTAGTTTCTCCTCTTCCATGGATACGAACGGTGCCTTGCCGAACTCCTTTAAGAAGGCAGCGGAGTCAGCGAAATCTTCCATCATCAGTTCGTACACTTCGGTCTCAGCCTGAGCGGCCATCAGGCCAGCGATGGTGCGTACGACTTCTAGTAATTTTTTCAGGTCGCCGGGGTCAGCCTCATTCGGTTCCATCTGGTACCAGTTCTTCTGGTCTTTGGAATCGAAGGACTTGTCGTCTACGTGATAGCGAAACCTGTAGACCAGGCACGGCTTGTCGTCTTTCATGTATATGGAGGCGAGCCAATCGCTCTCTGGCATGCCGACAAACCAGATGCCGATGGTGTCTTCTGAGAATTCGATCACTGTCCATCCTCAAAGTAGGGGTGGACGACATCGTCTTTGCCGCCATCGATAATTTTCAATTCGCGCTGATCCTCTGGCACTTTCCAGACAATCCTTACTGTGTCCGGCTTGCCATCCACGGTGACCAGTTTGAAGATGTCGTTCTCAAATACTACGGTGGCCATGATTAGAACCTCTTGAAGCGCACGATCTTGCCGTGCTGGTAGATTGGGATTGATCGCCTTTCGCCATTTTTTTGCAGCAACCCGGCGTACTGCAGGGCTTCGGTTATCCTGTCGAACCCATTCAGGTCGACGTAATAGCGATCATCATGTTGGATCGTTTTCACCTGGGACTACCTCCACCTGGAGTTCAAATGGGAAGTTGAAATTCGCATCCTCTTTCGAAGCGCAACTAAGCACCTGGCAGATGGTCTCTGCCTCGTCATCATCGGCGACGGTAACGATTACCCTGGTAGGCGTAGGCTTGATCTCGTCGACATCGGTGATTTCCCAATCACCTTCGGATTCTTCTTCAGCAAAGAGTCCGCCATCGGCATCCTTGGCTTTGCGGTAAGCGTCGTTTTCATCCTCGGCTTCGATGTCCAGATAGCACACGGATGTCATGACGGCCTTGATTCGGTACTTGTTCATGGCGTGGACTTCCAGTTGTCTGGGTCAACCTCAATGATGGTGTACCCGAGTTCGGTCAGCCGATCCTCGCACTTGATGCGATCACGATCGCACGGCCATGTCTTGCTGGTTCCAAGGACGGCGCTGAAAAGATACAGCCTGAACTGATTCGAAAGCGTGTTCGATGTCTTGCCCAGCGGGAAAACATGAATCGTTTTCTGCTTGATCTTCAGGATGTGCTCGGCCAAAGCTTTTGCCTGGTACTTAATGCAGGGTGTGCCGCCGTTGGCGTAACGTCCTGCGCCGCGCGGTCCACCGGCAAGCTCGCCGTTCTTATTTCGCTTGCGATCGGCGCGAAAAATTCGATGCCCGGTGGAGCGGAACTGAGTGGCGCGTTCCTTTTCCTTGCGCTTCGAAAGCTTCTCAGGGTCTCGGCTCTGCGCACATCGTACGAACTGGCCCTCGGTCTGGATATCTAGTTGATACATCATCCTGCTGCCTCCATGGTTAGGCCATCGTTGAGAATCCCTTCGATGATGTCGCTAATGTAGCGGTGTTCGATCACGATGCCTTTCTTGCCCCAATACTGGGTTTCCTCGGTGAGAGAGACACGCTCTTCCACCCAATCGTCTGCCGCCTCGGTGAGTGGCGTCAGAATGAAAATGCTGTTCGCGTTCAGGACTTGGAAGTCGACATCCTTAGGCCGACTCCTGAATTGAAAGCCAACCCGGCCCATTGCCTTCGGGGTCCATGTCAACCCAGACCTGCAGGGTTTTGCCCTGCTCCGTGGCTACGTTGAAGCCAAAGCTTCCCTCGGAAAAATCGTTACCAGGTGACTCAATTGCTCCCGTGATTTTGGCACCGACCAGTTTGTCGGCGATCTCTTTGGTCATGTATTCGATGTTGCTTCTGCCCATGATTTACTCCCTGTAATAACCGTCGAACCAATCGCCGTGCTTGCGCGTCCGTGCGCGCCCTGCGGCGTTGATGCAGGTGGTGGATGAACTCTCTGGGTCATTGCAATGTTCTTGCACCTGGTCCAGAGACAGGCCTGTTTCAATGGTTCGCTTGCGGGATTGCAGATGCCCATCGGCACCTGCTTTCCCGTGAAAGAACCGAACGATCTTGTAGGTACTCATTCCGCCTCCAGCGAGGCCTTGACCTCGTCGATGGTGGGGAATATTCGGCCGAACTTATTTGCTTTGGCTGCGCCCTTGACGGCGTATCGGTAACCATCGCCGTTGACCTTTTCGATATAGCCCACAAGCTTCTTGTCGACATACACAGCGATACCCCACTTGGCCAATTTGTTCGGATACTCTTGGTAGGTAATCATGTCAGTCATCCTCGTGGTCAGCGACAGGATAGTCGGACGGGTCAGTCTCCGATGGCCATGCGTTGCGGATGCTGCTGTAGATATCGTTGTACTGATCCTCGTCGAACACGCTCTGCAGCCCTCCCTCTTCCTCGCTGTCGGTGATGAACTTGCGGATGCAGCGATCAAGCGGCCACGAGTCGGTGACCTTTTCCTTGGCCTCCCACTCCCAGAACCTAATGGCGAGTTCCTCGGCCTCTATGGACCACTCCAGCTTTCGCTGGTTGTTTACCCACAGTTTGATTTGAACAGTCATGATTTCTCCTGCAGCGATGCGACTGCTCGCTCTGGTAGTTTGTATCGACTGCCGCCATGCTCGGCGAGAATCGGATACTTCGGACGGTTCGGCTTGAGGCCGACTAGTTTGTATTTCTTGCCGCCGTACGTGAACTCTTTGCCAAAGGAATCGGCTGGCAGGTTGAACAGGAAGTGCGTCTCTTTGAATTCCTCTTCGTTCAGGTCGACGCCATCAAGCACGAACTCCACCTTGAAGGTGACCGAGTTGTCCTGGTAGGACGCGCCTCTGGCGTGAACGGTGAGGCCTGTCTCTGCGGCATACTCGGCGAGGTTCTCGTCGATGGCCTGTCTTAATTTCCTGCAGACTGCGGGTGTGATTTTCTTGATTTCCATTTCATTTCTCCCAGACGATCTCGTCGCCCTGTTTCCAGTTATTGCCATGTGAATCGGTGAATGTGATTGGCCCCACGACGGTCCATATGAGGTCGTAATTGTCGGGGACTCCTGTGGATTCGTATCTCATTTCCAGCAGCCCCATCTCGCGCAGGGTGCCGAAAGAAAGACCGTCGATGCTGCCGACGGTCTTGACGGTTGGTGTGATGCTGATCAGCCCCATTAGATATCCTCGGCGGGTACAGCGGTGTATCGGAAGTTGGCGCAGCGATGCGGATTAGAATTAACCGTCGTGTCCAACTGCTTGGCGTGTTCTTCGGCTGCGCCTTTGCCCTCGTACACGACGATGGTGTCGTGATACTTGTAGAAGGCCTTGCGGCTGCCCGTGACGCCACCCCAGACTTCGCACAGGATGACCCACGGGTCTTTGATCTCTACGCTGCCATCGCCCTCGCCTATCGGCACGACCTCGTAGCAGCGCTTGCAGTAGAGTTCGCCGTTCTCGTCGAAGGTGGAGTGTGCGTTGCAGCACGAGGTTGTTTTGATGTGATTGCTCATGCCTTCTGCCAATCGCCAACCCAATAATCGTTAAGTTTGCTGTCGCGAATCTCAATGATCATGGTTCCTTCGTAGAGGCCGTAGGCTTCTGGTTCTATGTCACCAGGGCCAAAGGTAGTTTCGACGGGGCAAGCAAAACTCACCCCGTCTTTCAATCGACCATGAACATGGCATCGATCCCAATGCCACGTTTCGATGTCGGTTCTCAGCCGCTCAAGCTCAAGCTTGATTGCTGGTGTCAGCAGTTCGGAATTCATGCTGCGTCAACTGCGTCAAGGTGCAACACGAAGTCCCGTGCGTACCGTTGAGCAGCAGCCTGTGCGAGTTGCTGACTGAAGCTTTCGAACTGAATGACTATCAGTCCCCGTGTCTTGCTGGTGAATATTGCGATGTAATCTTTCATGAGTTTGCCCTCGTTAAGATTTCGGTCGTTTCCAATATGAGTCGATGTGCGTCTGGACTTTTTCGAAGTCGATCCTGTGGAGAAAGATGGCGATGTATTCCTTGCCCTCTCTCTCTTCAAACAGGTCATCGAAAAGGATTGATGCATCGGTCTCGTCGTCGAAACATTCCGTGCGGTTGTGCGTCTCGTTGGGATAGACGACAGTTACTTGATAAATATTAGTCATGACGCTTTCCTTGCCACGACGCGAACGGTGTCGATTGGAATTTTTTTGGTGTTAGCAGCGATCTGCTGCTTTGAGACGCCGAGCTTCTCGGCGATGCGTTTCCACGCGACCTGCTTGCGGACGCTGTGGCTGACGGTGGCGCGAAACAACTCGCCATCGATCTCGTCGAAACCTGAGTCGATCAGGATTTTTTGAAGGGCGCCCTTCTGCTCTTGAAGTTCAGCGATCTGGGCGAGTACGACTCCGAGGTCATCGGAAGCCTGGATTAGCTTCGGTGTGATCCGTTTGGCCATGGTAATGCTCCTGTATAATGTGATTTGCTACCCTATAAGAGAAGTTACTACAGCACAGTACATCAGTCAAGGAAATGGGGGGTCAAATTGGAGGTAATTCGTGGCAGTATTGTCGTCAATATTGGCGCTACTTTGGAGGTTCAGGTTCCCAACCACTTGGCCCGGCTTCCGGGCTGGACCAGGATGGAGGCTGCCGGCAAGGTCCTCGAGGCCATTGGCCTGTCAGTGGAGGGAGCGAACCGTGTCGAAGTGCGGCCCGTGAACGAGGAGAATTCCGTGATCATCTGGCATCAGTACCCTGGCGATGACAATCGCGTGTCTCAGGTATTCGGGATCGGTCCAGATGCCTGAGATTGATCGACTCAATAACCGTGGCTGGCCGAAGACAAAGCAGCAGGACGCGCTGTGCCAGGCAGTCGTCGTCGACGGGCTGGGTCCGTTCGACGCTGGGCGGAAGGCTGGCTATTCCGAGAGTACCGTCAAGAAAAATATTCCCAGCCTGTTGAAACAACTGGCACCCTACATCGCACATCTCCGGGTGGCGAAGGCCGAAGTCATCCAGCGCAATTTCGATGTGACGGTCGATGCCGTCGTCGAGGAACTCGCTGCCATGGGATTCATCAATCCGAAAGATTACATTCGGGTGGTCGAGTACCGCGGCAAGCCGATGGTGATCGGCAAGGCGCCAGACAAATTGACTGACGACCAGGCAAAGGCGGTGTCCAGCTGGGACAGGCAGAAAGTCGTGGTCGATGGCGGCTACGATTTCGACTACCGCTACACGTTCTACGACAAGCGCCAATCGCTGCGCGACATGGGTCAGCACCTCGGCATGTTCAACGAGAAGCTCATCCTCGAGCAGCGCATCACCAAGACCTACCGAGTGGACCTGTCACAGGTGCCGGACGAGGTCCTTGAGAAATGGATGGGCGAATTGAAGACACACGCAGCGCAGCTACCAGACAAGAGCGCCCCGGCGACAATCGATAATGAGACCGGTGCCCTATCGTGAGGAGGAAATCATGGCAAAATGGGTAATCAGAATTGTGATCATCGTCCTGCTACTGGGCATGATCTATGTGTTTGGCACCGGAGCCATCATGGCGCTCCAGGGAGGCCACCCGTGAAAATTAAGATCGCTTTACTTGCCTGTCTAAATTTAGTCTTCGGGCTAAATGTCGCGCATGCCGACGAGGATTTCTTCTGGTATGCATACCCGATGCCGCAGGCGTACCTCTATGTCCAGGATCCAGTGCGGTACGCGCTGTGGAGCGCTCACTACGGTGATCGCCAGGCTCGTGTTGCCGCTCAATATCCGATCTACCTGCCAGTCGTGGCGACGTATGATCGCGGCAGGCTCCGCCGTCGGGCATGCGAGATTAGAGTTCTTGCTGGACACAGGCAATAGCCATCGCTAAACTTCGGCAAACGCGCGGAGGGTACCGTGATGCCGAGCAGATCGAACAAGCAGGCCAGATACATGGCCATGATTGCGCACCACCCGGAGAAGGCGCGCAAGGCAGGGCCGTCCCAGGCCGTCGCGAAAGAATTCAATAAGGCCGATCAGAAGTCAGGCCTCCTATCTAGGGCAACCAAGAAACATGGGCGTAAGTAGAGACTGCGGCGAGTTCACCGTGCGCCTGTCGGTCAGGGCTGGCATCCACGGGATCGGCATGCGTGGCATCGATCTCACCCTGGAAACCAAAGACGCTGCAGCCGCAGCGCTCGCCGAGCTTCAAGAGAAGCACGAAGAAAAATTACTGGATGAATTTTGCAAGGCGATCGGCTGGACCAAGGCCAAGGCTACGGCAGCGGCCAAGGCGCGGATCGCTGAAGAGGATGCGCTGCGGGATGCTGACGCAAAGGCGAGGAGAGAGTATCGAGAGCGACGAGCGAAGGCGCGGGTTTAGCGCGTTGACAAAAACCCTCGGGCAACGGGCGTTATGCCGTCCGGGTGCAGTCAGGCCACGGGCCTAGCATATGACTGGACCGCGGGGACTAGAGACCTCCTGAGGGTTTTTGTGAGCGCGTTCGGCGAAGAGGCAACCGAAATCATCAGGCGACAGCATGTGCCTAAAACTGCTCGAAGGCTCTCGGTAGCCAGCGCGCTCCTCGATCAACTGAAGGGGGACACGACATGGACTTTTTCAAGAAATTTGGCAAGCAAGCAATCGCCGTCGCCGTCGTCGCCGGCATCATTTTCTTTGTCTGGCCAGGCGCCACGCTGCTGTTCTTCGGCGGCATGGCTACCGGGGTGGTGCTGGGCAATCTATACGAACCGCTCGAGTCAGCGGTGGAGAAATTTCTCAGCAGAATGTAGGAGGGCATCATGGGCCGCAGGAAAAACCTGAAGCAACGGCAAGCGAACGCTGCCGGACGGGCGCGCAACCGAGCGCGTGAGGCAGCAGCGCCGGCAGAGGATTCAGGTGGCGGCACCGATCCTGAGATGGAAAACGAATGTCCGAAGTGCGGTGCGCAGCCCGGCCATCCTTGCGTGACACCGAGCGGCAACCCGACCAGGACACACAAAGCTCGCGAGTGATAGTATTCGCGAGTGATCACAAACCATTGTTGGAGGGCCACAATGGACGAGCGATTGAAACCAGGGCAGCTACACGAGACGCCCGAAGAGGCTAATCCTCTCGACACCTATCCCGAATTCGCGGAGGAATCTCCCGACGTCGGGTTTAGGAAGGAAGGCAACTGGCCAAGTTATCCGCCTTACAACGATCTCGAGCAACCACCGTTCAAGACACGCGCAGCTGATGAAGGCTCATCCGCTACGCTACGCAGCGAACGGGAGGGCAAAGCGGAGAGCGGTGGCTACAGCGATCCTGGCTACGGCAAGGTTCGTGACCTGCCATCGCAGAAGTAATGCCTGACCGTAGGGCAGAACGCAGGGCAAACGCAGGCAGGCCTGACAAGCCTCCGAAGAAGCCGGAAGCGAAACCTCGGCCGCCGAAGAAGCCGCCGAAGAAGCCGCCGACGTACGGTGCCCCAATGGATACGCCAAAGCCCAAACCACCAGGTCGAGAGCGCCCAACGCCGGGTCCTGCCGACGCTGAGACTAGACGCCGCGAGATAGAACGTCGCGTTCAGGAGGGCAAAGAGGCCAGCGAACGAGCGCGCGCCGATCAGGCCAAACCAAGCACCGCACCAAAGCCTACGCCGGAGACTATCGGCGAGCCTGGTCGCTCCACGTACGATGTACTGAAAGAGCGAGGCAAGGACACGGATGAAGCCGTGGAGAGGGCGCAGGAAAAATAATGCCTTCTTCACGGTCAGCCAAAGAGATTTGCCGAGAGGATCCGAAGGGCATCGCCTGCAAGGTAGCAACGAAGCGCGAGGAGCGACGTAAGCGCCGTGAGGAGGAGTACGGCGAGACGCCAGCCCCGAAGCCACCGGCAAAGAAGCCACCGCCCAAGAAGGAACCAACCAAGCCAGCGACCGAGCGCCGCAAGTACCTCGAGGAGAAGATTCGCGAGGCCGAGGGCGGCAACTGAACGAAAGGCGAACGAGACGCGAACGAAACACGAACGGTCGTTCAATGAAAAGCCCAGAGCAATGGCAGGCCTGTCCCTGCGTACATGGGCCATGGTAACGCTGGCCATGGTCATCGTGTGGATAGCGCTGGGCTACGCTGTGCTGACATGAGCGGGAAGGCGCTGGTCATCGTCAAGGACGGTACGATCGTCGTGCGCAGTTCACCTGGTGTGGAGACGGCGCTGATCGTCGAAGGTGAGGACATTGACCTGCCAGATGACTGGGTTGATCTTCCCCATCGTGTCGTGCATTCCCTGGAAATCACCCTAAATCGTGCAAATCATGTGCAAAATCGGCCACCAGGGTGTCCTGAAACACAACCGGGCAGCCCCGGAAGCCTAGAACATCATCAGAACAGCCGGTCAAACCTGATGAAAGCGCCGTATTGCTATGACTGCAATGGCAATCACCCAGAAGGCCAGTGTCCTGGAGACGGCGATGTCTTCGCCAGGGAAGGCCGATCCTGATGCAATGGCTCCGGGTCGTCGTCGTGTACTACATCCTGGTCTACCTGCTACTAGGCCGCATAGCCGTTGATCTCTTCGACCTGATCACATGGCCTACGATGATCGGACTATTCTTTGGTTGTTGCATCGGTCATTACTTGGGTAAAATGGATTCAGGTGGGTTACCGATTGGTAGAAACAGGAGCCGAAGAGCGTGACGCAGGCTGCGAGACTACGATGGAGATACGGGGCAATGATCAGCATAGGGCTGAGCTACGACAACTGAGCAAGCTGCTCGGAGGGTACGCCATTGTCATCGATAACGAGATACCGCCAGACGAGATTCACATCATCCGCAAGACCAACGGCAGCGAGCCTGCCAAGGACATCATCCACCTCGAGGGCTTCAGCTTCGACGAGTGCGCGTGACTGGGTGCAGTCATGAGCGGCCGAGAGATTCTCGAGCCTGACGAGATACCAGAAGGCGGATACGACGCGATCCGTGAGTTCATGCGGTCGATTGCCAAGGAGCTTGCGCGCCGCGGGAACACGCAGCACGAGGTCAATCTCGTGTGCGAGACTCTGATGGCTCAGGTGCAGAACACCTTCGTGGACAACATGCACAAGTTCACCGACGAGGAGATCACGCAGATGTCTGCAAGCATGGCCCTGGTCGCTGCGCTGCTCCGCACCGTGACCAAGAACCCGATGTACGGAAGTGATGCGCTGACGCTGCAGATCGAAGCGAACTGCGAGGCTATCCTGGCCAGCGGCAAGGGCGTTAGGGTCAGGGTATGATCCATGTCAAGCACATCGCTGGGTCCGGTCGAGAACCCGACCGTAGAAGTAGAGGAGAAGAGACCAATGGCTGACGATTTAACGTGGGTCCGAGTAACGAATCGCCTACCGGCGTTCGGCCGGAAGGTAATGCTGACCAGAGACAAGGGCGGCGGTAATCTTGTCGTTGAGTCAGGATCGCGCAAATGCACTGATCAGCGTGGCGAGGTCTGGGATTCTGCAGATCGTGGCCAAGAACTGACTGATGTGACCGCCTGGGCACAGATGCCCAATCCGGCAGCGCCATGATCAGTTACGGAGACCGCAAGCAGCCAGTCAATTGGAGGCGATGGCTGAAGCTTGCATTCTTGGCGTGGGTCATCGTCGTCGTCATTGGCGTGGGCAAGTTCGCGCAAGCCGGCGAGGCTGTGCTGTCCTGGACGGCGCCAACGCAGAACACTGACGGCACACCGCTGACCGATCTGGCTGGCTTCAAGATTTACCTGGGCCAAGTGCAGGGCGGTCCATATCCTGTGAGCGTCGACATCGCTGACCCAACGGCGACGACCTTCACGGTTCCGGGGCTGACTGAAGGCGAGACGTATTTCTTTGTGTCGACGGCCTACAACAGCGCCGATCCAGTGCAGGAGAGCGACTGGTCCAACGAGGTCACCAAGCTCATACCGCCGCTAGTACCGATGCCGCCGACCATGCTGACGGTGCAGAACCTGACGGCGTTCGACATCGTGAAGCAGAAGGACAAGTACGTGCTGCTGGCAGTCGGCACCGTGCCGGCAGGTACGCAGTGTGATCCAAGCCAGACGGTGAACGGCCACTACGGTGTGCCGAGCGACCTGGTGCAGTGGTTTGGCAATGTGCAGCCGCCTGTGGTGGTGGCTGACTGCTCGTAAGAATGTGGGAGCGGATTCGAGAATGGCTGTGCCGATGGCTCGGCCTGTTCTGCAGGAAGGATCCGCTTGGGCCAGTAGAGAACGCGAGGGTTGTGTGGAGGTTAGGACTGATGGCGAGAACAGCGACAGCGAAATGGGAACTGCCGACTAAGCGGCAGAGTGGTCTGCCGGTCGATCCGGCGGAGGTTCAGGGGACAGAGATCGCGCTGGCGGTCCAAGGCGGCCCGTTCTCGGTTCTCGAGCCGATGGTGCCAGCCAGCACACTGGAGCTCGTGATTCCCGATCTGACGCCAGGTGACTACCTGTGCCGCTATGTGCCGATCGATATGGACGATGTCCGCGGTGCCTCGGATGAGGTTCCGTTCAATATCCCAGACGACACACCGCTCGCTGCAGTGGAGAATCCGACGGTAGAGATCAGCCCGTGAACTGGCTCTGGCTGACGCTCGGGGTGATCGTGTTCACCCTGGTGGTCGCAATCCCGTGGGTGAATGGCGTCCTGGATTTCATCATGGCGTATCGCTTCGCTCGGAATCACCACACTGATCGCACTGCGGCGCTGCTGAACTGGAATGCATTCAAGTGGTCGTGGCTGCATCAACTGGACGCCATGGTCGAGGCGATGCCGTTCCTGCGCAAGGACCTGACCGAGACGTTCGGCATTCGCCCGGACGATGGGAGGACGACATGATGGAGTGGATTCTGGAGCACATGGGTACGCAAGAGGTTGGCTGGGTGCTGATCATCGCGCAATTCTTTGCGGTCGAGTTCAAGGCGCTGTTCAATAAAACGAAGGGCGACACCTGGAGCGAGGTCGTGCGGTTTATATTCGGCTTCTCGAAGCGAGCGCAGGCACAGGGCTGGGGTATGCGAGCCAGACGGGGATCGTTCTGGGCGCTTGCAGCCTGGTTCACTGGGCACATAGCATTCGGGTGGTAGATTCGGGCGAGGGCGCACGGAGATCGATCGGGGGCGGGGGCAGCCCTGATCGTGTTTAGCAATGGCGATCACACAGGCGCAGCAGCAGGCAACCTTCACAGAGATGGAGGCCGAATGGCTGCGCCGTGATCTCCGGCGCTATGTCCCTCGAGTCTGGCCACTGGTCGAAGCTCGGGACTTCAAACCGAACTGGCACCTGGACGCGATCTGCGATCACCTGGCGTACGTCACGCTGGGTGACATCCGCAACCTGATCATCAATGTCCCGCCGCGGCAGACCAAGTCGCTGACGGTCTCGGTCATCTGGCCAACCTGGTGGTGGGCCGATGAACCCGAGGTCCAGTTCATGTACGCGAGCTACTCGCATGACCTGGCGCTGCGTGATGCGGTCAAGGCTCGAGACATCGTCCAGTCAGGCTGGTACCAGGAGCGCTACGGCGGCAAGTTCTATCTGGATCCGGGTCAGAACCAGAAGGCGCGGTACGTTAACGACAAGCACGGCTACCGCATCTCGACCTCGGTAGGCGGCAAGACCACCGGGGAGGGCGGCGATGTCCTGGTGATCGATGACCCGCACAACATGATGGATGTGCATTCCGATCAGAAGCGCCACTCCACCCTGTCCTGGTACGACAATAGCTGGCGATCCCGCCTAAATGACCCAACCACAGGCCAGAAGGTCATCATCTGCCAGCGATCGCACGACATGGACCTGGTCGGCCACATCCTGGACGGCGAGGCCGGGCGCTGGGTCACGCTGATGCTGCCCAATGAGTACGACCCTAAGCGCCACTGCCGGACGTTCGTCAATCCGAAGGGTCGCGATCTTGACTACAAGCAGATGGTCGAGGACGACAAAGAACCGCTCTACCAGGACCAGCGCACGGTACCCAAGGACCTGCTGAATCCCCAGCGCTTTGGCGACGAGGAGACCAAGACCGAGAAGAGCGGCATGGGTACCGTCGACTACGAGGCCCAGTACAACCAGGACCCGGAAGCCGGCGGCGGTCTGATCCTGAAGCGCAAGTGGTGGCGGCAGTGGTCCTATCCGCCTGACCATCCAAAGCAAGGCGAGCAGATGCCGTATCCCGAATGGGAGCAGATCATCACGGTCTACGACACGGCGTTCAAGAAAGGGCAGGAGAACGATTACTCAGCGCGCACCAGCTGGGGTCTCTTCTGGCATTCGATCACCGGCCGCCCGGAAGACAACTGCCTGAACGCCATGCTCCTCGAGCGAATGAACGAGCGCATGGAGTTCGGCGAGCTCAGGGAAGCAGCGATCCGCCACGAAAAGGGCTGGGGTCCAGACCACACGCTGATCGAGGACAAGGCATCTGGCATCAGCCTGATCCAGGAATTCGAAGCTGGCGGCATTCCAGTCTGGAAAGTGAAGGCCGGCCCTGAGGATTTGGCATATCGGGCGCACATGGTCTCCGGCATGCTGCGCGCCGGGCGAATCTTCTACGTCCCTCGAGACTGGGCGTACGATGTGATCAGCCAGTGCGCCAAGTTCCCGCAGGTCGAGCATGACGACCTGGTGGCCACCTGCGTGATCTGCTGGGCATTCATGCGGCGCATGGGCGACATCGAGCTACCTGACGACGAGAAGGACAACGAGCTCAGCCTGTGGACTAGGCCGAAGCCGAAGTCGCCGTATGGCTGATTCTCTGGTGCTTGATGTGCCGACGATCGGCGAGCGGACGTTCGTGAGATCGCGAGGAGGTAAGAACGCCTATTCGAGATTGCGTCAGCAGTTCGGATTAGAAATGGTTCTGATCAAGGCTGAGGACTTCGAGGCTGGCTGGTCTACGGCACCGGGCTACGTCGCAGCAGACCTGTCGATGCACAAACTGGACAAGCGATTCGAACGCTTTGAGAAATTCCTTGCCGAGAATGAAGTCATCGAGATGGCCAACGTACACATCACTGCAGGTGGACGTATCAATATCAGGGACGGCAAGCACAGGACTCGAGTGCTGCTGAACCTGGGCATGGAGGCCATACCCGTGACCATGCCGGCGGCATCTGTGGATCTACTTGAGCGGTGCTATACTGACCTGGCCCAAGCGAAGCAGGTGGCTGGAGCCTAGAACACGCATAATCTCCAATCACTGTGGCACCAGGCGGCGCCGGATCCCGCAAGTCCTCCGGCGCCGTTTTTCAACAATCACGCCGAAGCGGTCTGATGGTACGAAACATCGAACGAACACTGCCTACTGATAGAACTGGCCACATCGATCAATGGTGGATAGGCCACACCAGGAACGACATGATCGTGCAGCTTGAGGTTCTCAAAGGCACCATGTCCAAGGCCAACAACCTGGAGCGTCACTTTGCCGCCGGCATGATGTGCGTCACCAATTTCAAGCTCGAGCGCGAACTCGGGCGCTTCGGGGTGGAGTTCGATGACTGATGCGGATCGCATCTCTGGCAAGCATGGCGGCAAGGTGCCGCTGCAGTACTGGCAGAAATCATTCCTGATCGACATCGAGCCAGACCCGGCGGCACCGTATGTGTCGAAGGTCGGCAAGACCACCTACATCAACACAGCACATCCACACTACACCAGGTGGCTGGTCGGCTTCGTGAAGGGCGCAGCCAACGCTGTCGATGAGGCAATCAAGCGGAAGACAAATTAGAATCCAGGCGCGGCGGCCAGAAGGTATGGCGGCATGCGCGCCGTGGTACACCAGAAAAGGGTACTATCAGGGACATGCGCGGCCTGTAGCCACTGGTCGCCGCACAACGAGGAGAAATCGATGAGCGTGATCTATTACTGCGACGCACCGAGTTGCGGCAAGAAGCAGCAAGGCACTTCCGAGAAGCATCCCAAGGGCTGGATGTCCTGCACCGTGGCGGACAAACTGTTCGATGCATGCAGCAAGGAGCATGCGGACAAGATTGTCGAGACCTATACGCCACCGCCTGAGCCTGAAGAGGAAGAGGCCGAAGACGGTTGAGCGATCTCGTTCTGTGGCCTGACCCGCGGCTGAAGGAGACCTGCGAGCCAGTGCCATACGGCATGGACTGCAACGAGATCATCGACACCATGCGCCGGGTGAAGGAGGAGCATCACGGGCTGGGGATCGCCGCACCGCAGGTCGGCGAGATGTGGCGCATCATCATCGTCGAGGACCTGATCATCGTTAACCCGCGGATCGTCAAGGCATCCGAGCAGATGCGCTGGGTCTGGGAGGGCTGCCTGTCGTTTCCCGAGACCTGCCCGAAGTACGCTCAGGACATGAGCAAACTGCGCGACGGTGACCTGGTGCGCGTACATCGGCACAAACGCATCAAGGTCGACGGCTTCGATGAATCATGGGGCCGCGTCAGCACGAAAGGCTCAGACTGGAAAGGTGCCTGCATTCAACACGAGATCGAACACTTGGACGGCGTTACGTTAGCGGACCATCGTAGACGATAGATTTGCTGCACTGTATGGCGTGCGTGTACACTTCGCGAAACCGGTGCGGAGGGCGACCGCGATGGCACGTGAAGACGTTGGCTCGTTTGTTGAAGAGCTACCTGTAACAGCACCCAAAGTTCAACGAGCGAATGGCGCGCTGGTCACCCAGCAGGGTGATGACACCATCGTCGACCTGGAGCCTGCCGAGGCTGCAGCATTCGAAGCCCCCGAGATGGATCCAGACTGGCATGCGAATCTCGCTGACCAGTTGTCCGGCACCGAACGCCACGCCATCGCCGACCAGTTGCTCGAGTATGTCGAGCTCGACAAGCAGGTCCGCGAACACCATTTCCGCCGCATCAAAGATGGCCTTGAGCTTCTCGGTCTCAAAGACCTACCTGAATCGGACACTCCGTTCGACGGCGCTGCTACCGTCACGGACCCCCTAATCGGCGAAGCAGTTGTCCAGTTCTCGTCGCGAGCGATCGAGGAGCTTTTTCCTGCCGATGGCCCGGTGAAGGCCGCTGTCGTCGGTGAACCTGACGACGAGAAGCAGGAGCAGGCCCAGCGGCTCGAGGACTACATGAATTACCAGTTGACGGTCGAGGACCAGGGTTACTACTGGGACGTTGACCAGATGCTGTTCTACCTGCCGATGTCGGGATCGGCGTTCAAGAAGATATACATCGACCCGATCACCGAGATGACCACTGGGCGCTACGTGACGGCCGAAGATTTCATCGTGCCGTACTACTGCAAAGACCTGAGGTCGGCTACCAGGTACGCGCACGAGTACACGATGGAGGGCAACAACATCAAGCGCGCCCAGGTCGACGGCCAGTTCCTCGAGGACGCTGTCCTGGTACCCAGCCCACAGATTCAATCCGATAAGAACGTAAGCTTCACCGATGAATCCATGGAGGATGTAGCCGACGATCGTGTGCCGGTGGTGCATGAGGACGACCAGGTATACAAGCTTTACGAGTACCACGTCGACTACGAGATGCCGTTCGATGACCCGGAGATCACCGAAGACATCGACATCGCGCCGCCGTACATCGTCACCATCGAGGAGGAATCCCGTGAGGTCCTGTCAGTCAGGCGCAACTGGAAGAAAGGCGACGCGAAGTACCGCAAGCGCGTCTGGTTCGCGCACTACAAGTTCCTTCCTGGCCTCGGGTTCTACGGGTTCGGATACCTCCACATCATTGGCGCGCTGGCGAAAGCCGCCTCTGGCTCT
>Ga0209977_10000127_pt1 | contig 28859 bp, 22 predicted proteins | sample SumtaG_2_FD_183113 | JGI IMG/M metagenome (GOLD analysis project Ga0209977, IMG submission 183113) | Deep subsurface microbial communities from Indian Ocean to uncover new lineages of life (NeLLi) - Sumatra_00607 metaG (SPAdes) (version 2) | ecosystem: Environmental > Aquatic > Marine > Oceanic...
GTTTTGTGTCCTTTTGAGGGTGAATTCAAAGGTGATGAGGAATTGAAGGTGAAGGAACTACCCGCTCAAAAGGTAGCATGTGTACTCTATACTGGACCATACGAAAAATGTGCTCCTACTTATAAAAAGCTTTTTGGCTGGATAGCAGGACAGAATCTTGTACCGACAGGAGCACCAGTAGAGAAATATCTTAACGATCCTTCGAAGGTAAAACCAGAAGAACTAAAGACAGAAATCTTAGTACCTGTAAAATCGAAGGTTGAGACAGAGGAGAAGATAGAAGATTAGTTTAAGTATTGATTAATGTTGTCGCTGAAAGCCCAGCCCGCAATGTGTGAGCTGGGTTTTCTCTTTATGTTCTGTTCTCTGTTTTATTACCTCTATTCGTAGTAGCATTGGGGCTTGTCCCCGACCCTTGCCGAGGACGAGCCTCGGCGCTACTCCAAAAAATAAAAACACCGCAACGACACCGTCGTTGACTCCACAAAAGATTTTGCAAAATCGCCGATTTTGCACTCCATAAAAACACTGCACCGACCGTGACTCACTCCGGAAAATTTTACAATAAGCGTCTACCATAGATTCGTTTAATCTCTTGGGCTATATTTCTCTTGACCTTGTATGAAGATTGTGTTATAAATGCTCATGCTGAGATGCTAACCTCTATGCAAGGAGAAATTATGAGACGAAAAATCCCTTTTTGTTTTTTCTTTTTATTGTTTATAATAAATCCCCTTTTTTCACTTACCATTTATGATATTCAGTATACTACCGACCCTTCTGGCAATTCCCCATACGTTGACAGTGTTGTTACCGTTCAAGGTATTGCAACAGTTTCGCAGGCTGTTTTTGCTGCACGTGAGTATTTTATCCAGGATGGTGAAGGACCCTGGAATGGCATTATGATTTATGATACGGATACGACCCGGGGTATCAAGGAGGGTGATTTATTAAAGGTTACAGGTACGGTAAGTGAATACTATGGAAAAACAGAAATAGGTTACATTGATAGTATAAGGGTAATTTCACAGGGAAACGAACTTCCCAGTCCTTATTTTGTTCAAACAGGCGATGTTGACACTACAGAAGCATATGAAGGTGTACTCGTAAGGTGTGCAGATGTTGTCGTTACAGATCCAAATATTGGTTTTGGAGAGTGGTTGATAGATGATGGTAGTGGTGAATGCAGGGTTGATGACCAGGCTAATTATTCATACAATCCGGTCCTTAATGATTCTATAATGTATATCTTAGGAATTGTGGATTACTCGTATGGCGATTTTAAGATAGAACCGAGGGGTGATAAAGATATTATATTTACTCTTGATGGTACAGGAAAGGCTTATATTGATCCCGATTCTGTCCCAAATGGGTATAAGGTAACAGAAGAGATAGTTGTTGTTGCATCTGTAGATACGTTAAGAATGTACAGCATAACGATTCCTTCAGAATGGCAATGGACGGGCAATTCTTCCGATGTCGCTCTTTCAGGTTCAGGAAACATAAATGCTACCTTTTCCATTGCTGGGACAGGAATCCCTTCTGACCCTTATGTGTTAACGATTGATTCTGCGATTGCAACAGAAACAGATTCGTCCATTGTTACTATCAACAATCTTATGAGTTCTGAGACTACTGGAACAGATACATTTCTTGTAAAGACTGCAGGAGTGAGTGGAACATTGACTCTTATCCCGGAACAACCAGAAGTAACTGTTTTGTCATCAGATGGTTCAGGGGACGTTTCTGTCACACCTGATGAGGTTGTATCGGATACATTGTGTGATTTAAGTTTCCAATTTCAGAACAGTTTCGGAGTTCTCCAAAAAGTCGAACTAAAAACACCACAATTCTGGGAATGGACAGGAAATCCTCAGGATGTTACACTAACGGGTGATGGATTCGCACATGCTCTATTTTCGATTGCTATAAATGAATCACTTAATATATACATAATTGATATTGATAGTGCTGAAATTGATGAAACAAGAAATGGAACGGTGACATTAATGAATTTAACGAGTCCAGATTCACTCGATTTTTATATATTTGAAGTGAAAACAGCTGGACCCGGAGGAAATCTTCTTCCTGTTTCTGAGAACCCGGAAATTCTTGTCCGAAGAGGAGACGGAACCATCCCGATTATTGCAGTTGACAGGAATGATGAAAATGGTATTCCACATTTATTAAGTGATTTTGTGAAAATAAAAGGTGTTGTTACAACAGCAGGTGATTTTGGCGGACAGGCTAATATAGAAGACGCAACAGGTGGTGTAACCGTATATGGTATCTCGGATTACTTTGCACGCGGAGATTCGGTAACGGTATCTGGAACGGTTTACCAGTATTATGGATTAACTGAACTTTCACCATCAACATTTATAGAGTTCCATGGAAGGGGAAGTGAACCTGACCCGGAAACACTGACCTGTTATGATGTTTTAAGTGACGGTATTGGAGGTATAGAGAAGTACGAAGGAGAACTTGTGATAATAAGAGGAGTGACAACAACAGCAGCATCGTTCCCCTCTGATGATAACATTATCATCTCTGATGCTACGGGTAGTTGCGAGGTCAGAATAAAGAAGGAGACAGAACTTCCTGGTGCAGCGACACCCGATACGGCTTTCGATATAATCGGTATCGTAGGACAGTACAAATACAGTTCACCATTTATTGGGGGATATCAGTTGATGCCAAGAAGTTTTCGAGATATCATTAAGAGAGGCGACGGTTCCGGAAATGCAGATGTAAGTCCTTTCTTTGTATTTGCACAGGATACATCTTTCCTTGAGTTTATTTTCACAGCAGGGCTTGATACCATTAAACAAGTAAATATATCAATCCCACTTGAGTGGTACTGGACTGGTGATTCTGTGGATGTATCATTACGGGGTGATGGGTTTGTTTCTACCTCAATAGAAAGTATAATGGGTGACGGTATTACAAAACCTTTTGAGATAATTGTAAAGGATGCAGCAGTTTTTGCTGATGCACACGGTATAATAACAATATATAATATTACTCCATTGGGTAAGACAGGCAGGTGGTCGTTTCCTGTGGAAACAGCAAGTAGCGGAGGTTTTCTCAAGGAGATATATAAATCACCTTCCATCTGGTCTGTTTTCAAGATTGCTGATATCCAGGAGCCAGGGGATGATGGTTATAGTTCAAGCATGGAAGGTGATTCGGTCTATGTATACGGTGTGGTTACAGGACCATCGTCCTCATTCAGTACAGCTGAGTTCAACAGTTTTTATATTCAGGATGAGACGGGTGGTGTTAATATCTATTCAGGTGAAGGAAGGGGATTTCATGTTGGTGAGAAAGTAATTATCCCAGGTGTTGTTACCGAATATAAAGGACTAACAGAAGTGAGCACATATCCTGAAAAGATTAACCTTCTTGAGGGAACTTCAAGTATTTTCCCTTTAGTCCTCTCATTAAATCAGGGGATCGATGAGAGATTGGAAGGGAGATTTGTTAAAATAGAAAATGGAATTGTTACAACAAGTCCATCTGTCTCCGGCAGTGGAAAGAATTTCCAAATTTACAATGGAAGGACAATTGTAGATATAAGGGTAAATGATAATGCGGGTATTGATATAACGAATATTGGAGTGGGAAAAAGGGTGAATATTACAGGGATAGCAGGACAGTATGACTCAGAAGCACCTTACAGCTCCGGTTACCAGCTCCTTCCGAGATTTACAAGTGATATAGAGATCCTTGGAGAGGGTGGAGATCCAGGTCCTTTCAGTCTTTCTGTCTATCCCAATCCATTTTCACCTGACCTTGGTGAGATTGCAAATATTGAGGTAAACTCACCAGACCCTGACAATGACAGGCTCACTCTCAAAATATTTGACCTTAAAGGAAGATTTGTAAAGAGGGTTTTTAATAATATACCAGGTGGTTCATCAACACGCTATTGGGATGGAAAGGATAAGAATTATAAGGATGTCCCTGTTGGTATCTATATTGCACATCTTGAACTGAAGAAAGCTAACGGTAGTGTTAAATCAATCAATAAACCAATCATTGTAGGTGCACCGTGACACAAGTGAAATGATAGTAGGCAGTGTGGTGATATGATGAGAGAAAATGAAATTCGAGATACTCAGTGAACCCCGTCATTGCGAGCCCTGTGAAATAGAAAAAAGTTCTGTTCATAATGGTATTTCACGGGGAGTGGCAATCTCATATTGACAGAAAGAGAGTATGAGATTGCTTCGTGTAAGCAGAGCAAGAAGAAGAACTCGCAATGACAAATTTTTGGAATGTAACGCAGTTGACTGAATATTTATAAGGAGTTGGTTATGAAACGATTTTTATTTATTTTGTTTTTACTGGTTTTTCTCAAGCCGCTTTTCCCTGCTTTTGAAGACTTGAAGACAGGTACAAGACCTGCGGCATTAGGAGGTGCATTCACCGCACTCTCTGATGACCATAATGCATCATTCTGGAATCCCAGTGGACTCTCCTATCTTGATAGTCCAGAGGTTTACTCCACATACAAGCGTCTCTTTGGTATTGTTAATAATTTTACCTTTACTACCTGTCTCCCTTCAAAATGGGGTAGCTTTGCATTAACCTTAAGAGAATCTTCTGTAAAAGGGGATTATACGGATGCCACAGGAACTATTATTAAAAGAAACACCACACTCGAAGCAGAGAGGGCACTTATTCTGTCACACGGTTTTCATCTCATAAAAGAGGTCTCCTTTGGTTACAACCTTGTGGCATATCACCTCCAGAATGTGAGGTTTGGAGACTATTATGCTTTCGGGTTAGATATTGGTATGTTAATGGAGGTTTACAAAAGATGGAAGATAGGGTTTTTCTATCACAATCTCAACAGTCCGACTATCGGAAAGACATTCAAGCATCAACTGCCGGAAGAGGTTTGTCTCGGTTTATCCTATACCCCGTTCGAAAGTGTTACTACACTTCTCGATTTTGAGAAACAGTTTGGGTATGATATTAATATAAAGATGGGAGTCGAGGTTTCGGTAATAAAGGAACTTCTTGTTATACGAGGTGGTGTTGAGACAGAGCCAGTCGATTTTTCAGTTGGCTTCGGAACAGGTTTCAAGCACGTAAGGATTAACTATGCTTTTAAGACCCATACAGAACTCCCTATTACACATCTCGTGGAGGCAGGATGGGAGTTTTAAGAAAGTCAATTAAAAGTTTTCGGATTTTTCTTTTATTTATTCTTCTCTTTTATCATGTATTGACAGCACAGGAGCGTATGAGGGTAGACATAAACACTGCATCGAGGGAAGAGATAAGGGATTTACCTCTTTCTAAAACACTGGCAGATTCCCTTTACAACCTTAGAATAAAGAAGGGGTATTTCAGTAGTATATACGAGATACTTGATACCCCTGGGATGGATATTGAGGCATTTGAAAAGATTAAACCAATCATTATTATAAAACTACCGGAAGAGAGAAGAGAGGTCTCGAAGTATATCCTTTACCTTCAGGAAAGGCTCGCTTCGGAAGAGAGTCCGAGGGAAGGTGCAATAGACGAATGGGAGGATTTGCTGTTCTCACCCATAAACATAAACAGGGCAGGTGTAGATGATTTACTGCTTCTTGATAGGGTAACTCCGGTGGATGCTGTTAGTGCTGTCAGGCATAGAAGATTCCTCGGTAGGTTGAGATATGTGAATGCATTAAAGGATGCAAAATTCTTGTCACCTTACGGATTCAGGAATATGAGAAATTACATAGTAACAACAGAACCCGAGGCTCAAGATGTTCCTTTCAGTATGCACTACAGGATGAGATTCGATTATGAAGATGTGTGGAGTGGTGATGAGGGGTCTTACCCGGAGAGGGTAGCTGCATTAAATGCACAGATAGAAAATCTCGTAATAGATACTACTGCAAATCTCCACAGCACACTTCTGGATGCTGGGTGGAGTTTGGAAGAGATAGATGGTCTCAGAAGCAAACTAAGAGAAGAAAAAGAGATGCTTCTTTCTGCAGAAAGACCTGGCGAGGTTTCAAATAGATTAAGAATTAGATGGAAGAAGTATTTAAAACTTGGTGGAAGAATAGTATCTCAGGAAGGGAAGGAACAGGAACTGAATAAGGGTTATGTGATGGTTATGAACCAGGGACCGCTGAAGAAACTTGTTGTTGGAAACTACAGAATTACCATTGGACAGGGACTCCTATTTGATAATACTGATGAGGAGAGGGCACGACTAACGAGAAGGGTTGAGGGTCTTTTCGGAGATTTAACAGATACTGAAGAGTTCAAGCTTTCAGGTGTTGCAGGCGAGGGTACGTTTCTTAAGCTACATCCTTTATTCTTCTATTCAAAGGATAGAAAGGATGGTATACTTAACAGGGATGGAACTGTAAATACATATTTTTATACACAACCGCGTCCTTCTACCTTCAAGGATGTTTTCAGTCAGGAAGATTACGGCGGCGCATTAAAAATTGATCTATCCGATATCCTTTTTATTCCGCTTGGAACATATGTCTCTCTCAATGGATACCGGACCTTTATGAGTAAACCGCTCAAACCCGATACAGGAGAAATTGATATTCCATTTGATAAGGATAGACTGAATGACCTCAATTATACTATGATGCCAGAAGGTGACTACCGTACATATCTTGGAACAAGTTTTAGAACCGTCTATAGAAATCTCAGTTTTGAAGGCGAATATGTGAGACAGAAGGATTATGGTTATGGCTATATATTGAAATCACTCGTTCAGTTCAATACATTCTATGTTATCTATATAAAGAGACATTATTCCGTTGATTTCTTTAACCCATATTCAAGGGCGTTTTCTGAACAGTCAAAATTTGATGATACAGTTGTCGAAAAGGATTATAGACTCATAGACCCACTCTATACAGATTTACAGAACCTTCCTGTTCCGAAAGCAGAGGATGGCCATTATATAGAGACAAGGTATCAAATATTGAGAAACCTGACCATTACGAGGGCATATATTGATATCTGGAAAAATCTGGCACACAATCTGAGTAACGTAAGAGTGCAGGGAGAGCTTGAATACAGACCTGTTTTTCCATTACGATTCAGAATAAAACAGAAATGGCAGGTGAAGCAATTGCCCAAACCCGTTTTTGCGACTACTTCAAGGACTCAAGAGACGACGCTAAGGGTTTTTGCTACGATTGCCGGTGACTACTTGAGTCTTGAAGCTCGATATGGAAGGGTAAGGTTAACTCCCAATGAAAAATATAACAGCAACCTCCTTATGGAGGGTAGCTATCTTGATGCAAGCTGGGAACACAATTTCAGTGATTTCTTTAGTATTGTTGGAGGCATTGCTATATGGGATGCACAATCAATGAGCCAATGGATTTTTGAGGACACAGGGATAGACTTCCTCTATGGTGAAGGGAAAAAGTATTATCTTACCTTTAAGGATAGACTGTCAGAAAATATTTCTTTACGATTCAAGATAAGAAAGAAGAGTACGGAATATCCACATACTGGCATATATAGTTCAGGTAACGAATACCATTATATTGATGGACAGGAAACCCTCATCAGGGATTTTACAGATATGAGGGATCAAATGAGTTATAATTTACAGATAGATGTGAGGTGGTAATGAATAAAAAGGTTTATACTGTCATTATCTTTTTGTTTCTATACTTTTCTTTACTTGCTGGTTATACACTCCCAGAGTCGTCCGCATCTGGTGAATGTGTGGGTGCAGTAACAGGAAAATTTACCGCTCTGGGAAGTACAGTTATATTAGGAGAGGAGTGGACGAACCCTGCACTGCTGATAAGAACCCCTGGGTTTAAGGTTATGATTGGCGGAGGATTCATTAAATCAGGAGAGAGGAGAAAAAAGAGCATTTTTGATACATTTGATAACAGGATTGGAGATGTTACAGTTGCGGATAACAGCTTTGTCTTCTCAGAACCTACATGCATTTCTGTCTCATATACATCACATCTTAATTTTGGTCTTGGTATCAATGTTCTTCCAGTCCTTAATTTTGATTATAGGTACTTGAGAGAAGCAAGGGATGATTTCTATGTTCTGAAAGAAACAATTCTTGATGAAGGGAAAGGAAAATTGTATCTTACAAATATTGGGATTGCATACGAACTTTTGGAAGAAAAACTCTCTATTGGCTTCGGTTTCAATCTATATAGTGGAAAGAGGGAATGGGAATACAGTAAGAATTATACTGACCCATTTCAAACTGATATTAAAGAAGGATTCTCAAGAACATTAGCTGGAAATGGTGCTATCTTTGGAATACATGCGCAACCTTTAACGAGGGTCAAACTTGGTGGATTTGTGTCGACCAAAGCAAATCTCGGAGATTACAGAGAAGATAATATCCCGTTGATGATGGGTAGCGGTATCAAAATTATCCCTCCTAACATATTTCCTGCACTCTTAATTATTGAAGCAATCTTTGAAAGATGGAATGAGGTTGATGATGATTATGAAGATGTTATAAAACTACATCTTGGTGTAGAACATGAATTTTCTCCTGCATTTAGCGGTAGATTCGGTTTTGGATACGAGACCTCGTATCTTTCAAAAGATATGCCGAAGGTTTTCTTTACATTCGGCTTTGGTTTCGAAAAGAGCAGATATGCTTTTGATACCGGTATTAAGGTTTGCAGATTTAACTTTTCAGGTGATGACATCTTAATGGAACAGCGAGATATGGAAGGGGTAACAAAGGTCGAAGAGAGCCTTATAAAACTTATGCTTAGCATAACCTATCGACGATAGATTTGTATAAGAAAGTAATATGGTGAGCACAAGAACACAAGAGCACCAGAACACAAGTAATTTCTTAAGAAATGTGGATTATAGTAAAATGTAAAAATATTTTTCACAGTACTTAGATTAAACAAAGGAGTGAATATGAAAATGAGATTGTTGATAATATTTTTTCTGTTAATAATATGTAATATCCTATCTGCTTTACCAGCGAATGATGTACAGATCATAACAAACAGGGATTACTTTCCTGCAGTTTTCAAGCTATTTAATGACTCAGAAGAATCCATCTATATCTTTATGTTTACAGCCAGAATATATCCGGATTATCCAAACGATGTAAACTGGAAACTTCTGGATGCACTGGTTGAGGCAAAAAAGAGGGGTGTTGATGTTAAAGTAATACTTGATGCATCAAGCTGGAACAAGGACAATACCCTTAAGAATAAACAAATGGCAGATGCTCTGAAAGAGGGGGGAGTTGAAGTCTTCTATGACCCACTTGATGTGACAAGCCATCCGAAGTTACTGATAGTTGACCACCGTTTTACAGTTATTGGCTCTACAAACTGGAGTTATTACGCACTTGAGAAGAATAATGAGGCATCTGTCATTATAGATAGTGAATCTGTGGCAGAAGGTTTTGAGGAGTATTTTAAAAAGAATCTAAATCTATCCACAAAGAAATTAAGAATGAAAGACCTCGAGTGAAAAGAGGGCTTCGGAGATAACAACACCCTATATTGGTAGCCGCAGGCTTTAGCCTGCGAAAGGAAATCGAATGATAAAGAAAGTAGTTTTACTTTTGATGTTTCTATTACTAACTTGTGAAATAGTACTTTCACAAAAGAAGATAGTCATTCTGTACACAAATGATATGATGGGAAGGCTAAAGGGTGAACCTGCATATTTTATAAACAGGGATTTCCCTCCACCGCTCGGAAATGCCGCATCTTGTGCAACATACATAAAGGAAGAGAGGGATAATGGGCTGAAGAAAGGATATTCTGTAGTGCTTCTTGATGCAGGGAACTGTTTCGGCAATCCACAGGTGGGTGAACTTGAGATTGGTAAGACAGTTGAATTTATGAACAGAATGAAATATGATGCATGTGCTATTGGCATTTATGATACAAGGCTTGGTGAAGATATCCTGCTGGATATTTTTGACAAGACTTCTTTCCCGTGGCTCTCTGCAAATCTCAAAGCAAAAACGAGAAGTGAATATATTGGTAAGCTTTACAAAACAATTGGTTGTGAGGGTGTAAGGATAGGGATATTCGGACTGATTTCAGAATACGGTCCCATCTGGGTTGAAAAAAAGATAGACAAACAATTTTTATATGAGAAGGAGATGACAAGGGCAGAAGAAATGGTCTCTTTGCTGGAAGAAAATGGATGCGATATCATTGTTGGGCTGACCAATATTGGGTTTGTCCACGACAGCCTACTTGCAGATTCTATTATAGGAATAGATATTATTGTTGGTGGAGGGGAAGGAAGAGGAATGAGAGAACCTTTTGAAAGTGCTGTTAATCATACAATAATCTGCAGGACCTACGGAAACCTTAGCAGCATCGGCAGACTTGAACTAAATATAGATGAGAAGACTCGAAAGATCATAGGTTACAAAGGTGATAACATCACTCTTTTTGCTGAACAATTCCCCCCGGATGTAGAAATCCAAAAACTCCTTGACGAATAAGGTCTGTTTGACGCAGATTTACGCTGATATACACAGATGCTTTGCGGCAGATGTCTGTCATTGCGAGAAAGCCCTAATTCTTGACTTCCGAAGCAATCCCATATTCTCATTAGAAACTAAAGAAACTAAACAAACCAGAGTGAGATTGCCACTCCTGCCATAGACAGGCTCGCAATGACATTATTGAACATCCGGTAGTCGCAGGCTTTCGCCTGCGTATGTCTTTTGGAGTGCAGCAACTCCTGTTGTTGCTAATTTTTTCTTGACAAAAATTTTTTAAATTGGTATACTTTATAAAAAGAAAAATTTGACAGCTTCAGAATAAAATAATTATATAAACTACAAGAATCTATGAGGGAAGCAAGGATGAAAAAAAGGAATAAACAAGCCTTTATTCCAGTAACGATAATACTTCTCTGGTCAGTTAACCTACTTGCCCAGGCTCCTGATACCCTCTGGACAAGAACATACGGTGGGGTAGAGTATGATGCAGGCTATTCAGTTCAACAGACTTCAGATGGTGGTTACATAATTGCAGGAGGTACAAATTCTTTTGGTGCAGGTGATGGTGATGTTTATCTTATAAAGACAGATGAAAATGGTGATACCATATGGACAAAAACATACGGTGGGACGGATTTTGATCGTGGCTACTCAGTTCAACAGACAACTGATGGTGGTTACATAATTGCAGGAGGTACAAATTCTTTTGGTGCAGGTGATGATGATGTTTATCTTATAAAGACAGATGAAAATGGTGATACCATATGGACAAAGACATATGGTGGAACAGAATATGATGTAGTCAATGAAGTTCAACAAACCTCTGATGGTGGATACATAATTGCAGGAATTACTCTTTCTTTTGGTGCAGGTGACGGTGATGTTTATCTTATAAAGACAGATGAAAATGGTGATACCATATGGACAAAAACATACGGTGGGACGGTTGGTGATCGTGGCAACTCAGTTCAACAGACAACTGATGATGGTTACATAATTGCAGGATGGACATATTCTTTTGGTGCAGGTGATTGTGATGTTTATCTTATAAAGACAGATGCGGATGGTGATACTTTCTGGACAAAGACCTATGGAGGAATACATGGGGATTATGCATATTCAGTTCGACAGACATCTGATGGTGGATATATCATTATAGGAGGAACACATCCAACTGGTTTAGAAGTGGGTGATGTTTATCTAGTAAAAACTGATGCGAATGGTGATTCGGTCTGGGCAAAGATATACGAACATGACGGCAATGATTGTGCCTATTCGGTTCAACAGACTTCCGATAATGGCTACATCTTTGTATGTAATTTAAGTTATGCGGATATTAGCCTTACAAGAACAGATGAGAATGGTGATACGCTCTGGACAAAGATATATGGAGGAGCAGATAAGGATTTTGCATATTCAGTTCAGCATACAACTGATGGTGGATACATTGTTGCTGGATATACTTCCTCATTCGGTGTAGGTAAACTTGATGTTTATCTTATAAAGGTACTACCTGAAGGTGCGACTCCGCAAGTCTGGATTAACCCTTCATCATTCAGTGTTGCACTTCACCCGGAAGGGTCAAAAATAGAACCTTTGGTTATTAGAAATGGTGGAAATGTGATTTTAACCTGGAGCATAAACGAAAGCCCACCGGTAGATTGGCTTATGGAAGATACTACAGGTGGTTCGATATATCCTGAAGACAGCGTGAGTATTTCTCTAACCTTCGATGCGACCGGTCTTAATCTCGGCAATTATTATGATACTCTGGTGGTTTCCAGTAACGACCCGAATAATCCAACGATTAACGTTCCGATACAATTGACAGTTTATACCGGTGATAAAATATTTGTCTACCCAAGTCCAGGATTTCCAAGAAGGGGAAGTAGTGTTTTAACCTTTGCCAACTTACCCGATGAAGGGACAATCTATGTTTACACACTATCAGGCAGTTTAGTCTGGAAACATTCATTTGTTCATATAGACAAATACTATTCCTGGAATGGTAAGAATCAATTTGGTAATGATATAGCCAGTGGTGTCTATTTTTACCATGTCGAGAATAAATCAGGTGATGTTTTAAAGAAGGGCAAGTTTGCAGTTGTAAGATAGATTAACAAGCGTATTTTGTATCTTGAAGCCTGACCCCAATATTCCCAATATTCTTGCAAAGAAAATACTTGACATAATATAATCCCAAGGTTAAATCTTAGTTGTGAAGAAACAGAAGCAGGCATATATCTATGCTATTATTGCTGTTTTGTTCTGGTCAACGGTTGCTTCCGCTTTCAAGGTTTCATTGCGCTATGTTGATGTATTTCAGTTATTATTCTTCTCTTCCCTTTCTTCCGTTATAATTCTTTTCATTATTCTCTTTATCCAGAATAAACTGAAACTTCTCCGAACATATGAAGCAAAGGATTTTCTCCGTTCTGCCTTGCTTGGATTCTTGAACCCTTTTCTTTACTATATTGTACTGTTCAATGCTTACTCATTACTTCGAGCACAGGAAGCCCTTACGTTGAATTACACATGGCCCATTATGCTTGCCCTGCTATCAATTCCAATTCTGAAACAAAAGATAGGCTTCAAAAGCATCCTTGCAATTTTCATTAGTTTCCTCGGAGCTTTTATCATAGCAACAAAGGGAAATATTATCTCTTTTAAATTCACGAATATCCTGGGTGTACTGCTTGCTTTAGGTAGCACTGTAATCTGGTCTTTATTCTGGATTTACAACATAAAGGATAAACGTGATTATGTTGCAAAACTTTTTCTTAATTTTGTATTTGGATTTATTTTCATACTGATCGCAACACCGTTGTTTTCAAAAATCAGTATTCCTGATATGCGAGGGCTTCTCGGGGCTGGTTACGTCGGTCTTTTTGAAATGGGGATAACATTCATATTCTGGTTGAAGGCTTTACAGCTATCAAGAACAACTGCAAAGGTGGCAAACTTAATCTACCTGTCTCCTTTCATATCTCTTATAATCATTAATCGTATAGTAGGGGAAAACATATTAGTTTCAACAGTAATTGGATTAATCTTAATTGTAACAGGTATCATAGTTCAGCAATACACTGCTCGCACACGCGTATCGTCGTAAGAATATCCGATACTTCTTCACAAGGGTAGTGATTTCAAGAGATTTCTTCCCTCTTTATTTCTCTGTTTCTTCCGTCTTCTCAACTGGGAGGGGAGGAACAGTCCTTATGCCTCTTTTCCTGACGGGTGTGTTATCAAACTCTTCTATCACATAATAAATTGTTGTAATAAACTGTTTTTCAAACTTGCCATGGAAATAACTGTGAACTAAGTTGGTATAATGCACAAGATCCTTTTCATATGGTGATGCATTAGGGTCATCAGGATGAATCAACCGTGCAATGCATCTCAACTCAAAAGAGGGTATATCGAGGAAAACAACAGAACAGGCAGGATTCTCCATTAGATTTAAAAAGGTATGTGTTTCAAATGAAGGTGTGGTGTAGAGTTCGAGTGAAACCTGTCTTGTCTTATCAAATAGAGTATCATCTTCATAAGTTTTCTTTAATATTGCAAGTTTCTCAGACATTTCATTAGTTATTGTCTTTTCAAGAAGGGAGATTGTATCCTTTAATTTTTCCTTAACGGGAACAAATCCCATCCCTTTTACTGCGTTATTTATTGTGAATCTTGAATCTTTTCTTACACCACCATATGATGCAACAGAACCGCTATGCGAACCAGCGTAACCCGGTCTTTCCCCTTCTCCTTCTATCATCTTTGCTATTTCTTCAAGTTTTTTTACCCGAGAAGAGTAATTCCATTTTAGGAAATCTTTGCTAAATTCCCTCACTTTAAACTCTTTCCAACTTCCATCGATTTCCGCACTGATTATACCTTCATCAATTTTGTCTGTGTTGACATGATCCTGATGAAATGTTTCTCCTTTCCACCAGTCTTTCTCTCCCCTTTCCCATTTTCCACCAAATAGCCCTGAGAATTTAACTGTGAAGAAAAAGAGAAAAGAACTTGCAATTCCTGCAAATTTCAGAAAAGTCCTTCTTCCAATGCTCATTTTCTTTAATTCCTCTTTCCTATTCTAATAATTAAAAATTATATCAATTATGCGTATATCTATTTTCTTTTTTTGAATTCTATATTTCTATTTTAAATTTTCCGAGTAATACTAATATATTTTTTTTCATAAATCAAGGATTTTTTTAAAGAGGTACTAATGAAAATAAATTTGCTAAGAATATTTTAAAAGCTGGTTTGTATCTCTTATTGATTACCTTTAAGGGAAATGTAGAAGTTCGAACCTTAAATTCCAAAAATTACTGATAAGTTGAATCTCACATGTTGGAAGTTAATGTAGTAATTGAAATGTTAAAAATGGTGATGAGTTTTCAGGATAGGAGAAAGTTGAATTTGCAATGTTTAATCTCAGTTATTAAATATCTAAGTTATTTCCCCATCATAATTTTTTTTTAAAAAAAGTGCATTTTTTCCTTGACAAAATGTGAATTTTCCTATAAAGTGGTGAAAAGTGGTGAAAAGTGGTGAAAAGAAAGGAGAATCTTTGAGCCTAAGTGGTTGTCATTCACATTCAGTAGATCATAAAGGAAGAATATTTATTCCCTCAAAATTAAGAAAGAAGGTTATCGATAAGAATAAAAGAACTGTTGCTGTTACCAGGGGTTTTGATAAGTGTCTCTCGATCTACTCCTTAACAGTGTGGAAGGAATTCGAGGGTAAACTGCTTGCCCTGCCGCAAAGTAAGAGGAAGAACAGATTTATAGTCCGATACTTTTTGGAGAATAAAGAAGAGGTTGAGGTTGACAGTCAGGGAAGGATTAAAATTCCACAGCATCTATTAGACTATGCAGTTATAGAGAAAGAAGTAATAATTGCAGGTGTTCTTAACAGGATAGAAGTATGGAATCCTGAGATTCACAAGAAGGAGATAGAGGGGATGGAAAGCATCAAGGATGAGATTTTAGAAAGTCTGGAGATATAATGCATTATGAAAAGGAAAAGACAATCCCGTATAAAAAGAGGTTGTTTACACCACGATGGAGATTTAAATCTTTATTAAAACGCAACGGAAACTATGTAACTGTAGTATCAATCTCCGGTTTTCTTAAAAGAGACGATATAACAATAATAGATACTATCATAGATAGTGACCTGAAAACGGGTATAAATCGGTTTATTGTTAATTTTTCTAATGTTAATCATATACATTATAAAGATGTTAATCTTCTGTTGCTTATAAAAGAAAAGATTAATAGACATAAAGGAGAGATAAAATTTGTTGTGGAAAAACCATATATTATTGATATTCTATTTGTTGGAGGGTGGCCTTTTGTCTATAACTTTTATCCATCAGAAAGGAGTGCAATAGACGCTTATAGAAAAGAACATTCATTAACCTGGAGGCAACATGTCCACAATACATATTCCGGTTCTATCGAAGGAAACGATTGAAGTACTATTAGAAGGTGGAGGGAAGGCATACATCGATTGTACAGTTGGAACTGGCGGACATTCACATGGACTACTTTCGCAAACACCTGAGGATGTAGTTGTCATTGGTATAGATAAGGATGAACAGAGTCTTGAAATCGCAAAGGATAGATTAAAAGCCTTTGGTAAAAGAGTTACATTATTAAAAGGTGGATATGAGGAACTTGACGAACTTGTAAAACCCATTGAACCCGGACCTGTGTCCGGGATACTATTTGACCTCGGAATGTCTTCATTTCAGCTAGATGAACCGGAGAGGGGATTCAGCTTCAGGGATGATGGTCCTCTTGATATGAGGTTTGACAGATCACAGGACTTCACTGCAGAAAAATTATTAGCTACATATTCCCAGGAGAAACTACTGTATCTTTTCATGAAGTTTGGTGAAGAGAAGTGGTCTCGGAGACTTTCAAGAGTAATTTTTGAGAGGAAGGAAAGGAAACCTTTTAAAACCACAGTTGAACTTAGTGATTTTGTTAGAAGGAATATTCCGAGAAGAGCTGCTCATAAAACCCTTGCACGAGTCTTCCAGTCAATTCGTATCACAGTAAACAGTGAATTGGAAAATCTAAAAAGAGGTTTGATAAGAGCCTTTGATCTTTTAGATATTGACGGAAGGATAACTGTAATCAGTTACCATTCTCTCGAAGACAGGATTACAAAGAACTTTTTTCGTATACTGAAAAAGGCAGGATTCCTTGAGGTTATTAATCCAAGGTGTGCTAGACCATCCAAAACTGAAAGGATGAAAAATAGACGATCCAGAAGTGCACGTCTCAGGGTAATAAGAAAAATAAGTGAAATAACTGAGGAGATGACCCCAAAAGAGATAGAAGAGTTAGAGGTTGAAAAGGAGTTGGTAGAAGAGGAAAATGATTAAAAGATTTTTTCTTATCATTGTCATATTTGCAGTTGTTGTTCTACTTGGGGTCTTCTATGTGTGGGAGAGAGCTACTGCGCTTCAACTAACTATTGTCCTTGGTAAAAAAGAGAAAGAGTTAAATACTATTCAAAATAGGATTGATAGTCTAAGATTGGAGTATTTGAATCTTACTTCTGTCATAAGAATAGAAAAGATTGCAAAGGAAAAACTCAAAATGCGATACCCTACAAGTAAAGAAGTAAGGTATATAATAGAGAACAGATAACAGAGGACAGGAAAATAGGAGAAGGATAGGGACCTTTTGTTTTATATCCAATCTCTGAATTGAAGGTAGAATGAAGGGAAAAGGAATTAAGAAAGGTATGGTTATTGTCTTGCTCATTTCTGCATGGGTTTTTTTCTTTTTGAGACTGGGTCATATTCAGATTTTCCAAAACGGTTATTATTCAAAGAAGTCCCACAAGCAGAGTGTTGAGAAAATTATTGTTCGTCCGGAAAGAGGAAAAATTTTTGATAGAAATGGTAAGCTCATTGCTACAAATATAAAAACCAAGACCCTTGTAGCTTTTCCAAGGAAAATCAAGGATAAGAAGAAGACAGCATTGATTTTATCAGAACACGGTTATGGTTCGTTTGACAATGTATATCGAGGAATAAAAAGAAATAATTTCATTTATTTGAAGAGGAATTTAGAAAAAAATCCACCCAAGGAAATCAAAGAAATTGAAGGCATAGAGCTCTTACAAGATAGAAAAAGATTTTATCCTTATGGGATCCTCTGTTCCTCATTAATTGGTTTTGTTGGAACGGAATATTCTGGGCTCGAAGGACTTGAGTTTGAATTTGATACACTCCTTGGTGGAAAACCAGGCTGGTCATATCTTCAGAAATCTCCTTCGGGCGTACTGTATCCTCATCCTGCTTTACAGGTTAAAAGTCCAAAAAGTGGTAAAGATATTGTTCTCACAATTGATGTTGATATTCAGTCAATCGTTCTTTCTGAACTTGAGAAGGTTCTTGATAACACATCTGCCAAGGGAGGGATTGTTATTGTTATTAACCCAAAAACAGGTGAGATTCTTGCAATGGTTAATTTACCCGGGTATGACCCTAACCATCCGCTTCAATATGATAAGAAATTATGGTTAAATCGTTCCATTTCTGAGTTGTTCGAACCAGGATCAACATTCAAGATTGTTGCTGCAACAGCCGCAATAGAAGAAAAAGTTTTTAAGCTTAATGACGTAGTTGAGACTGGAGAAGGAGTTACAACCGTTGGTAGAGTGAAGATAAAAGATGCTGAAAAGCATGGTCCACTAACTTTCGTGGAGTTTGTTCAACATTCAAGTAATGTGGCAGCAGTAAAGATAGCCAAAAAAATTGGTAAGAACAAATTTTACTGTTACGAAAGGAGTTTTGGATTTGGGACACGAACAAAGATCGGGCTTCCGGGTGAAGAGAAGGGATATATAGGAAATCCAATCCATTGGACGCCATTAAAGTTTGCCACAATGTCTTTTGGACAGGGCGTTTCGGTTACTGCACTGCAACTCGTTTTTGCATATAGTGCTATTGCGAATGATGGTTTTTTGCTAAAACCATTATTAGTTAGGTCTATTATATCAAGTAAAGGAGATACTCTTTATACCTCTACCTCTTGTATGGTAAGAAAAGTGATGAAAGAAGAGACTGCTCACATTTTAAAGAAAATTCTTGTTGGTGTTGTTAATTGTGGGACTGGTAGATTCGCAAAAATTGATGGGATAGAGATTGCTGGTAAGACAGGAACAGCTGAGAAGAGCAAACCTGTAATTGGATACGAAAAGGGTGAATATATAGCATCTTTTATAGGTTTCTTACCTGTTCAGGATCCGCAACTTTTGATAGGTGTCTTTATCGATGAGCCAAAGGGATTACATTGGGGAGGATATGTTGCAGCCCCTTTATTTCGTAAAGTTGCTCAAAGAATCATTTGCTTAGAGGATTATAATAATAAAGTTGCTAGTGATTTTATTGTTAAAAGCACAAAAATGGAGCCAAATGAAACTATCAAGGATAATTGAAATTATTAATCCAGTCTTGGTAAGAAATTTTACTGATGTAGATATAAAATCCCTTGCTTATGATTCGAGGAATGTTACAGCTGAAACACTATTTTTTGCTATACATGGTGAGAAGTATGATGGTCACAAATTTATTCAGGATGCAATAGAAAGAGGCGCAAATTCATGCGTAGTTGAGAAAGAGGAGAAAATTTCAACTGTACCTCTTATTAAAGTGGAAAACGCAAGAGAAACACTTGCTAAAATTTCTACTCATTTCTATGGTTTTCCTTCCAGGAAACTTCTTGTTGTAGGTATAACAGGAACAAATGGTAAAACTACAACGTCATTTCTTATAAAGAATATTCTTGATACAGCGGGTAGGAAGGCAGGGCTTATAGGAACCATGGGATATTTTATTGGAGATAAAAACATCAACCTACCAAATACAACACCAGAATCTCTGTGGCTCCAGAGGATTATGAGAGAGATGGTCGATTCAGGGATAGAGGTTTGCATTATGGAGGTTTCCTCACATGGAATAAAGATGGGAAGAATAAATAATATAGATTTTGATATTGGTATTCTGACAAATATCTCGAGAGACCATCTTGATTTTCATCGAACCTTTTCAGATTATGTAAATACAAAACTGAAGTTGTTCCAAAGGCTTAAAGAGAAATCCATTGCTATTGTTAATCTTGATGATGGGGAGAGTAATAGATTTATAAAAGGAATCTCAACAAGATGTTTCACATATGGAATAAAAGAAGAGGCACATTTTAAAGGGGAAATAAAGAGGATCGATGAGAATGGTATGGAACTTTTAATTAGACATAAGAATAAAGTTTTTGAGATTTCATCCCCTCTTCGTGGAAGATACAATGCATATAATATTATTTCATCATTTGCTTTTTCCTATATAATAAAAGTGAAAGAAGAAGAGATAAAGAAAGGGATCAGTTCCTTTCAGGGAGTTTCTGGAAGGGGAGAAAGGGTAACAACAGGCTTGGCTTTCAACTGTATAATAGATTATGCGCATACACCTGATGCACTTTATAATCTCTTAAGCTCCGAGAAGGAAATGGCAGATGGAAGATTGATCTGTGTTTTTGGAGCAGGTGGTGACAGGGATGTAGGGAAAAGACCGGAGATGGGAAAGGTCGCAGCATCGCTATGTGATGTTATAATCCTTACTTCTGATAACCCAAGAGGTGAAAAACCGGAATCAATAATTAAAGATATCTTGAAAGGGATAAATAGCAAAAAGGTTATAGTAGAGGTAAACAGGGGAAAGGCAATTGAGACATCTATAAATATAGCGAAGAGAGGGGATATAGTAATTATTGCCGGAAAGGGTCATGAGAGGTATCAGGAGATAATGGGGAAACGTAATTCATTCAATGATAGAGAGATAGCGGAGTCCTGTATTAGAAAGCTAAAAGAAAAGAACTGATGAAAGTAGAAGGTCTAACACTTAATTTTATACTCAGGGCAACAGGAGGAACGTCCAGTGGGGGAAGGAAAGAAATAACAGGTATTTCTGTTGATTCAAGAACTATAAAGAAGGGGGAGGTTTTTTTTGCGTTAAAAGGAGAAAATTATGATGGTCACTCGTTCTGTGAGAAGGCTTTTATTAAAGGCTGTAGTTATGTGGTAATTGAGAAGGATTTGGGGATAAAGAACGATTTCATAAGGGTGAAGAATACTCTCGAAGCGCTCGGGAATTTGGCAAAAAGGTGGAGACAGAAATTCAATCTAAAATGTGTTGCCATTACTGGAACGAGTGGTAAGACAACAACAAGAAGAATAATAAACTACATTCTTAAAGATCGGTATGAATGTACTGAGACTGTGAAGAATTATAATAACATGGTTGGCCTCCCCCTTTCTGTTCTTCAAATACGTAAGAAAACAGAGATAGCAATTCTTGAAATGGCGATGAATAGCATTGGAGAGATAAAAAGACTTTCACACATTGCTGACCCTCATGTAGGTATTATTACGAATGTCGGAAGAGGGCATCTTGAGTTTCTTGGATCCATTCAGAACGTTGCAAAAGCAAAGTCAGAACTTCTTCTTTACCTCAAAGAAGGGGATGTTGCAATTTTGAATAGGGATGACCCATTTCTTATGAACATAAGGAATAAAACTAAGGCAGAGGTAATAACCTATGGGATAGAAAATAGATCTGATTTCAAAGCCGATACTATCAAAATAGGTAAGAGAGGTTCATCTTTTGCAGTAAATGGAGAAGGTCCTTTTCATCTTCCTCTTCTTGGAAAAATCAATATCTATAATGCCTTAGCAGCAATTGCTACTTCAAGCCTATTTGGTCTTGGAAGTGAAGAAATTAAAGAGAGATTGAAATCTGTAAAACCAGAACCTCTGAGACTGAACAGGATTTCACATAGTGGGATTATAATCTTTAATGATAGCTACAATGCAAATCCGGATTCAATGGCTGCTGCACTTTCTATAGTTGCTGCGGAGAAAGGGAAACGAAAGATTGCCTGTCTGGGAGATATGCTCGAACTTGGCAAAAAATCAGTAACATTTCATAAGGAAGTTGGTAGAAAATTAGATCAGTATGGCTTCAATATTATTTTTCTTTACGGTCCCCTTTCTATGTATATACTTCGGAGTGTTAAGAAAAAAAGTTTCAAAGGGAAGGTTTTACACTTTAAGGATAAGGAGAAACTAACGAAGAAACTTATTGATACGATTAAAAAAGGTGATGTCGTTCTCATAAAGGGCTCACATAACAATCGTCTTGACATCGTTGCAGATGCCCTTATAAAAAACATAAAAGGAAGAAGGTAAGATGCTTTATCTTTTACTGACGCCTTTGAAAGAACAGTTTTCGGTTTTGAATGTTTTCAGGTATATTACATTCAGGGCGAGTTATGCTGCAGTTACATCCCTACTACTCTGTTTCTTCCTTGGTCCACCCTTAATCCGATGGCTCAGAAGGATTGGAATGAAGGATAATCTCAGACCATATCTTGAGGAAGCACACCAAAAAAAGAAGGGAACACCTACAATGGGTGGGATTATTATGCTTATTAGTATAACTGTTTCTATACTCTTATGGGCAGATCTTAGTAATAGATTTATCCTAATTTCCCTCTTTTCCCTCCTTTGGCTTGGGGCAATCGGCATAGTGGATGATGTGTTAAAGGTAAAAAAGAATATAGGTATTAGTGCAAAAACAAAACTGCTCGGTCAGTTTGCTCTTGGACTTGTTCTCGGAGTTATCCTCACATTGAAACCACAGGTCACAGGATATGAGAATATGACTAGTCTGCTTTTTCTTAAGAATATCTTTCTCAATCTTGGATGGTTTTATATACCATTTATTATATTTGTAATCGTTGGAACGTCAAATGCGGTTAACATAACAGATGGGCTTGATGGACTTGCAACGGGTCTTATTGTGGTTACAGCAGTTGGTTATGCAGTGTTGAGTTATATAACAGGAAATGTAAATATGAGTGAGTATCTTAACATCCTTTTTATTAACGGGAGTGGTGAATTAACAATCCTATGCGTTGCTATAGCAGGTGCAGCACTTGGTTTTCTCTGGTTTAATACAAACCCTGCACAAGTTTTTATGGGTGATGCGGGTTCACTTACCCTTGGTGGTATTCTCGCTGTTACTGCTATTTTGATTAAACAAGAGATACTGCTTATACTGCTTGGTGGTCTTTTTCTAATAGAGGTTCTGTCGGTGATTTCGCAGGTTATCTATTTTAAATTAACGAGAGGGAAAAGACTGTTCAGGATGGCTCCCATCCACCATCATTTTGAAAAAATAGGATGGGCTGAGCAGAAGATCGTCGTAAGGTTCTGGATCATTGCAATCCTTTTAGCACTTGTAGGCTTGAGTACCCTTAAGATACGATGAAGAACGATATAATAGATTTGCAAAATAAAAGAATTACTGTATTGGGACTTGGAAGAAGTGGAATAGCGGTGAGCAAGCTGCTTCTCTCGAAAGGGGCAGTAGTTTTTGGTAGCGATGCTGGAAATCCGGATGTTCCTATTAAAGGTTTTGATTTTGAGAAAGGTAACCACACAGAAAGGGTTTTTGAATCAGAACTCATTGTTGTAAGTCCTGGAATTCCTCAAGATCACTGGGTACTGACAGAAGCAAGAAAGAGAGGGATTGAGATAACGGGAGAGATAGAGTTGGCATCAAGAATTTTTAAAGGGAGGTTGATCGCTGTTACAGGAACGAATGGAAAAACAACAACCTGTACTTTAGTCAACGAAATGCTTACCCAGGGAGGTTTTAAGACTGCACTCGGTGGTAATATTTCTCCAGGAGTTCCACTTTCAGAGGCTGTTCTGAGTTCTAGTAAAGATACAATAATGGTTGTAGAAGTCAGTACATTTCAACTCGAGACAATAAAACTATTCAAACCATACATCGGAATAATAACAAATATTACACCAGACCACCTCGATAGACATAAAGATTTTGAAACATATGTTCAATTAAAAAGGAGACTTCTGATAAATCAGGATAAGGATGATTACTGCATTCTGAATTATGATCAAGAGATTACAAGAGAAACGGGAAAAGAGGTAGAATCGAAGGTATTCTTCTTTAGTGTAAAGAAAAAGGTAGAAAATGGTACGTGTCTTTTTGAAGATACAGTGTTTTACAATAGTCAAGGTTTAGACAGATTGCTCTTTAAGAAGAGCGATGTTCTCTTGCAAGGTATGCATAATCTTGAGAATATACTTGCTGCATCTGCAGCAAGTATACTCGCAGGTTGTGATATAGACGCCATTAAAAGGGCAGTAAAACAGTTTATAGGTGTTCCTCACCGTCTTGAGATTGTTCGCACTATTAGTGGCATTAGATTTGTAAATAATTCTATGTGTACAAACCCTGTTGCTTTTAAGAGAAGCATAGAGAGCTTCACCACACCATTTGTTTTGATATGTGGTGGAAGGAATAAGAATCTTGAACTTGAGGAGATGATCAAACCAATTATGAGAGCAAAATATACAGTAATTATTGGCGAAAGTGCTCCTCGTCTTGAACATTATCTTCAAGAAAATGACTATAAAAGGTTTTCAATTGCAAAAACAATGGATGAGGCAACAGAGGTTGCGTATAAACATGCTTCTCCTGGTGATACAGTGCTGCTTTCACCAGGAGGTTCCAGCTTTGATATGTTCAAAGATTTCGCTGATAGAGGAAATAGTTTTAAAGAAAGCGTAGGTAGATTAAATAATGGTAAAATCAAGCATTAAAGAGATTGATATTCTTTTTCTTTTATCTGTGCTTTCGCTTGTTTCCATTGGAATTGTGATGGTTTACAGTTCTTCTTCATTTTATGCACTTGAGATAACAAAGCTAAAGAGCACTTCAATCTTTCTGAAGAGACAACTTATTCCGATCATGATTGGTATCGCTCTATTTTTAATAATTGCGGTAACAAATTACTCTATCTGGAAAAAGTTTGCTAAAATATTTTTAATTCTTGGGTTTTGTATGCTTATTTTTGTCCTTATATGGGGGACAGAGATAAACGGAGCAAAGAGATGGATTATGATAATGGGAAGGTCATTTATGCCGGTTGATTTTGCACGGCTCTTTTTATTTATCTACCTTGCAAGTGTGTTAAGTTCTAAAAGAAGAAAAAAGGAAGATTTTCTTCATGGATTTCTCCCGCTCTTCGGAATAACAATGGCATATGTAGTTCTTATCCTGATACAACCGAATTTCAGTTCTGCACTTTCTGTCTTACTCGTTTCAGGTATGTTACTATTTGTTGGAGGAGCAAAATCAAAACATATCTTTTTTTCTCTTTTTCTACTATTGCTTATTATTCCGATACTTATAAAAGCTCTTAATTTCCAGTATATTTTAAAAAGGATTGATTTATTCTTTGACCTTATAAGAGGTAACCCACCTTATCAAATCCAACAATCCCTCATAGGAATTGGTTCCGGTGGTTTCTTTGGATTGGGGCTTGGAGCGGGCAGGGAGAAACTTCTCTTTCTCCCCATGTCATATTCCGATTTTATTTTTGCAATTATAGCGGAAGAACTTGGTTTTTTACGAGCTGCGATCATATTAAGTTTATTCCTCTTCCTTTTTATACTTGGAATAAAGATTTCAAGAAATGCAAAGGATGAATTTGGAAGGCTGCTTGGATTTACTCTCACTGTTAATATCTTTGTAAATGCATTGCTCCACATAGGTATTGTTCTTGGAGTTCTTCCCACATCAGGACTTCCACTTCCTTTTGTAAGTTTTGGAGGCAGTTCACTCCTGGCAAATTTTATTGCAGTTGGGATACTACTAAATATTTCGATGAACAGTAATAAGGAACGAAATGAAAATTATTATAGCAGCGGGTGGAACCGGGGGACATCTCTACCCTGGTATCGCAATCGCTCGTGAAATAAGAAAAATTGATAGTAGAATGGAAATTCTGTTTACTGTAACAAAGAAGGCAATGGATATGAGAGTTGTAATGAAAGAGGGATTTAAATGTTATACACTCCCTGTTAAAGGTCTACTTGGAAAAAGTATTTCTGAGAGAATGGTTTTCCCTCTATTCCTTACTGTTAGTATGCTACTATTTTGTTTCATCCTTATCCAGAAAAGACCTCGTGTGATTGTTGGAACAGGTGGTTACGCATCTTTTGTCCCTCTCTTTCTTGGAGTCGTTTGCGGTATTCCCACACTAATCAGTGAACAGGATAGCTATCCAGGATTCACGACGAGACTACTTTCCAAATTTGTATCAGAGGTTCATATTGCAAACGAGAAAGCGAGATTGTCCGTGATAGCGAAAAGGCTTTATCTAACAGGAAATCCAATCAGGGATTCAATTTTAGAAGGAACCCGTGCAGAAGCAATGGAATATTTTAATCTTGATAGCGAAAAGAAGACTGTCTTTATTCTTGGGGGTAGTCATGGCGCACGGTCTATAAACAGTGTATTTGTCGAAGTTATGAGAAATTATACTTTTCCAAGCATACAGTTTATCTTTCAGACAGGGAAAAGTGACTATACATGGGTAAAAGAGTCTTTAAAAGATATAAAAGTGAAAGTAAGGGTACTACCATTTATTGAAAGAATAAATCTGGCTTACTCAGCGGCTGATATTGTATTTTCAAGGGCTGGAGCGCTTGCTATAGCAGAGATAACAGCAAGGGGCATCCCCTCAGTTCTTATTCCATTTCCTTATGCTACAGGAGGACATCAGGAAGAGAATGCACGGTACTTAGAGAAGATTGGAGCATCTGTAATGCTTCTGGATAGCGAACTAAATAGTGAAAAGGTTACAAACCTCTTATTCCCCTTACTGAGTAATGATGAGAGATTAAGTAATATGAGTAGAGCGGCACGTTTAGTGTACAAAAGGGATGCTGCACATAAGATAGCTATGAGAGTTGTATCCCTTGCAAGAGGAGGAAGGGATGTTCCGTAATGTAAAAAGGATTCACTTCGTTGGTATAGGTGGAATAGGAATGAGTGGTATTGCAGAGGTCCTTCTTAATTTAGGTTTTGAAGTTACAGGTTCTGATATAGCGACATCAGAAATTACAAAGAGATTAAAATTGCTTGGAGCGAAGATAAAAAAAGGGCACAATCCTCTTAATGTTCTCGGTGCAGATGTGGTAGTATATTCGTCTGCAGTAAAAAAGGATAATGTTGAATTAGAGAGAGCACAGGATTTGAAGACACCAGTAATTCCAAGAGCAGAGATGCTCGCAGAATTGATGAGGATGAAAAAAGCTATTGCAGTTGCTGGAACTCATGGAAAAACTACTGTTACTTCCATGATAGGTGCAATACTAACAAAAGCAGGATTAGACCCTACCATTGTTGTAGGAGGTAGGTTGAGAAGCCTCGATACTAATGCTAAACTTGGAAGTGGAGAATATATAGTCTGTGAAGCTGACGAAAGTGATAAATCATTCCTGAAACTATTACCAACTTTTGCTCTTGTGACCTCTATTGAAGAGGAACATCTTGATACCTATGCGGACATCAGTGAGATAAAAGTTACCTTTCTTGAATTTGCCCAGAAGGTTCCATTTTATGGATGCGTAATTCTCTGCCTTGATGAACCAAATGTCCAGTCCATAATTCCGGATATAGAACGGAGGACAATAACATATGGCTTCTCAAGACAGGCAGATATTTCAGCTATAGATATTGAGATAGATAGCTTTCATTCAAGATTTACTGTTGTAAGTGAGGAAAGAGAGCTTGCAAGAATTGAACTCAAAATTCCAGGAAAACATAATATAGCAAACGCACTGGGGTCAATTGCACTCTGTCTTGAGTTAGATGTGGATATCGAAACAATAAAGAAGAGCCTTTTCGCGTTTCATGGCGTCAGAAGGAGATTTGAGGTAAAGGGAAAGATTGATGGAATATGGGTTGTTGACGATTATGCACATCATCCGAGGGAAATAGAGGTTACACTTGAAGCAGCAAGGAATGGTTGGGGAGGAAGGATTATTGCTGTCTTTCAGCCACATCTTTTCTCAAGAACCATAAAATTGAAGAGCAGATTTGCGACTTCATTCAATGAGGCGGATACAGTAATAATTACAGATATATATCCATCAAGGGAATCGCCCATTCCAGGTGTAACAGGTAAGATAATTTATGAAGCAATTAAGGATTATGGTCACAGAAGTGTTACATACATTAAAGATAAGGAGGGTATTGTTACCTATCTTAAAAAGAATACAAAGAAAGGTGATCTGGTAATCACAATTGGAGCAGGTGATATATATAAGGTAGGCGAGAAATTTATTAAGATTAAAGGAGGCAAAATACTTAAAGATGCCTATCTATGATGGTATCAAGAAGAGAATAAAAGGTGTTGTGAAGAAGGATGAAATGTTAAAAGAGTATACATACATAAGGATTGGTGGACCTGCTGATGTTCTTGTAATTCCTGAGAGTTCAGAAGATTTAAGGTGGCTCACTACGTTCTTGAAAAAAAAAGGCATACGGTTTTTCATTATGGGTAACGGCACAAACCTGGTTTTTAGTGATAAAGGCTTTAGAGGTGTTGTGATAAAAACAAACAGATGCTTTAATGAAATAAAGGTGTTTGGAAATAGGATTTTTGCAGGAAGTGGGGTGGATCTAATAAAACTTATTCTGAAATCAGCCGAATGTGGTTTATCCTGCCTTGAGACACTTTCTGGTATCCCCGGCACAGTTGGTGGAGCGGTCTGGATGAACGCTGGTGCTTTTGGAAAAGAGATAAAAGATTGTATAGAAAGGATTCACTATATAGATAGTGGTGGAGATGAAAAAGAAAGGGAAATGGATTTCTCATATAGAGAAAGCCCATTTAAAAAAGGTGATATTATTGTAGGTGCACGTTTTTATTTTGAGAAAAAGGAAAGGGTTGAGATTGTAAGGGAGATAGAGGAGGTAAAGAGAAAGAGAGAAGAGAAACAACCACTTGATTTCGCGAGCGTTGGTTCTGTCTTTAAAAATCCAAAGAATCGATTTGCAGGTGAGATTATAGATAGGCTTGGAATGAAGAAAATGAGCGTGGGTGATGCAGAAATCTCATCTAAACACGCCAATTTTATTATCAACAAGAGAAGTGCTACATCCAATGATGTTAAAAGGCTCGTTGAGAAGGTCAGAGATAGGGTTAGAAAAGAGGAAGGAATCGAGTTGGAACTGGAGGTAGAGTTTGTTGAAGAGAAATAGAAGAAAGAAAAAGAGTAAAAAAAGACAAACTCTTTTTCTTTTGATAGTTATTATCCTTGTAAGTTGCTTTCTTCTTTTTAGGAAGAACAAGAGTGCTAGAGAGGAGTTCTATGTACATAAGATTCTTATAGAGGGTACAGAACACTTAACAGCAGAAGAGATTTTGTCCTGCTCAGGTATAAAAAAGGATGGAATAATAAAAAACACCGAGAAGAATCACATTATAAAGAG
>Ga0209977_10000129_pt1 | contig 28817 bp, 29 predicted proteins | sample SumtaG_2_FD_183113 | JGI IMG/M metagenome (GOLD analysis project Ga0209977, IMG submission 183113) | Deep subsurface microbial communities from Indian Ocean to uncover new lineages of life (NeLLi) - Sumatra_00607 metaG (SPAdes) (version 2) | ecosystem: Environmental > Aquatic > Marine > Oceanic...
ACTGACCATCGAAAAGGAAATAAAGTTTGATCTTGAGTCGATGTCAAAAAAACTTGTTAAGGATTTTCATATAGACAAACTCCATAAACTCTTTATGATTATCAGAAAATCTCCGATCTCTATCTCCATAGCTCGGCATGGAAAGATAATGATAGAAAAGGTTGCTCCAGACACGCCTGAAAAGGCACTTGAGATAGCTGAAGAGGTCCTTAAAGCCATCACTGGCTATGAAGGAATCGTTAAATAAATAAATTTAGATTGCAAATTGCACGATAAACAAAGAAGCCAGAGGTTTCAAATGGCATATTACGGGGTTAAAAGGTACGGCTACTAAAAAAATACTATTTATGAAATGAAAAAGATCTTTCCTTTTTGTATCATTTTAATCATTCTACTCATCTACTTTTTATATACAAAAAGAAGAACCATGCATCCCGTTGAGGAAACATTTATTTACTTCGATACATTTGTGAAGTTGAAATTCTATCCAGAAAGGGAAATGGCTACAAAAAGAATTATAGAAAAAGTAAAAAGGGAACTTGAGAGAATCGACAGTCTTTACGGCTATGAAAAATGTAGCTTCACCAATAAACTATCGAAGAATAAGGACGAAATGAAAATCACAGGAGAAGAATGTTTTATTCTCAGAAAAAGTAAGTATCTATCAGAAATAACTGATGGGGCATTTGATATAACAGTTGGATTGCTCGAAAATATCTGGGGTTTCAGAGAAGATAAACCACATCTTCCAGATAAAGTAGAAATTACTGATGCACTCTCAAAGATAGGATACAAAGATATTATACTCAAGGATAGTACTGCTTCACTTAAAAAAGAAGGTATGGTTATTGATCTCGGTGGTGTTTCAAAGGGGTACGCTGTGGATAGGGCAGTAGAGTTACTAAAGAAAGAAGGGGTAAAGTCAGGAATTGTCGACGCAGGAGGTGACCTCAAGGTCTTTGGAAGGAAACCTGACGGAAGAAAATGGTTAATTGGGATAAGAGACCCGGAGAAACCGGGTGCTATTATAAAAAGGATTTCAATTGATAAAGGTGCAGTTGCTACATCAGGAAATTATGAACGGTATTTTATCAGGGATGGTAAAAGATACCATCACATAATGAACCCCAAAACTGGTTATCCTGCAACAAGCTGCGTAAGTGTAACCATCATAGCAAAAGAGGCAATGATTTCAGATGCACTTGCAACAGGGATATTTGTTCTTGGACCAGAGAAAGGAATGATTCTTATAGAAAAACTTGCAGATGTAGAAGGAATTATAATGTATAAAGAGAATGAGAGTCTTAAAATAATTACGTCAAAGGGGGTGGAACTAAGATGAAAGAGGCAATGTATTATGAGAAACTAAAGGATGGTAAGGTCCGTTGTAATCTCTGCTTCCATAAATGTCTTCTGACCCCAGGAAAAACAGGGCTCTGTCTCGGAAGAAAGAATATTGAAGGAAAGCTTTATGCGATAAACTACGGAAGGACCACCTCACTTGGCATGGATCCTATTGAAAAAAAACCCCTTTACCATTTCTTCCCCGGTAAGGAAATACTCTCTATAGCGCCGAATGGCTGTAACCTACAGTGTCCTTTCTGTCAGAATGCAGAGATTTCTCAGACGGAGATAACCACAAGAGAAATTACCCCGGAAGATTTGATTTCTTTATGTAAGAGGTATAACTCAATAGGTGTTGCATACACATATTCAGAGCCACTTATATGGTATGAATTCCTAATCGACGCAGGAGCGTCAGTAAAAAATGCTGGATTCAAAAATGTCCTTGTAACAAATGGGATAATAGAAGAGGAACCTCTTAAGCAGCTTCTTCCTCTAATTGATGCTCTAAATATTGACCTCAAATCTATCAGGGAGGATTTCTATAGAAAGATAGTAAAGGGTGACCTATCCTCTGTTATGAGGACAATTAACATGGCACACAAGATAAGCCATATTGAACTTACAAACCTCATTATAACAGATCTAAACGATAGTGATGAGGATATTGAGGACTTGGTAGATTGGGTTTCTAACCTTGATATATCCATTCCGCTGCATTTTTCAAGATACTTCCCCCACTATAAAATGAACAATCCTCCAACACCACAAGAGAGACTCGAGTTTGCTTATCGAAAGGCAAAGGAGAAGCTTGACTATGTGTATGTAGGAAACATCTATATCCCCGATACAAACAATACATACTGTCCGAAATGTGGGAATCTGCTCATAGAAAGGAACGCATATTATGGTGCATCCATAGCAAGCTTGGATGGGAGAAAATGCAATAATTGTGGAAAAGAAATAAACATTGTTTTGTAGAAAGAAGGATGTCATTGCGTAATAATAAATACTGTTAAAATGCAAAACCCGTATAAAATCCGTCTTCGTCCCGGAGATATTATTCTTATCCTTATTCTATTTTCATTATCAATTGCTGGATTTATCTTTCAAAAGGAAATTGCTCTGGGAGGAAGGTTATATTTAATTGAGATGGATGGAAAAACCCTCTACAGGCTGCCGTTATCTTCTGATACACTGATAACACTCGAAACGAGAACTGGTAGTATAAGTATACGAACAAAGAGCGGCAGGGTTTGTGTTTCCGAATCGAGTTGCCCATTAAAGATATGTGTAAAAACAGGCTGGATAAAAAGGCCTGGTGAAGCCATCATCTGTGTTCCTAATAGAATGGTAGTCAGGATAGAAGGAGAAAAAAGAAAGAACGTTGATGCAATTACAGAGTAGAAAAATTGCTGAGATATCGATTTTTAGTGCGGCTGCTGTTGTTATCTATGTGGTAGAAACATTCATTCCAAGACCTCTTCCCTGGATGAGGTTTGGTTTCGGGAATATTATTGTCCTTCTCAGTCTTTACCTTCTCGGTTTTAAAGCTGGTCTAATCGTTGCTGGACTTAAATCCATTTTAGGTGCATTGGTTGTGGGAAGTCTTTTCACTCCCTCATTTCTTTTCTCTATATCAGGTGGTCTAATCAGTCTTATAGTTATGGCACTCATCCTTGCTGCTATTCCCAGAGTCTTTTCTCCTCTTGGTATCTCACTATGGGGAGCCCTTACACATAACCTTACTCAACTCTTCATTGCATCTCTGCTCTTTATCGGAAGGGTCGAGGTACTACATCTCCTTCCATTTTTTATCATCCTTTCTGTTATAACAGGCTCAATAACAGGAACCATCTCTCTTCTGGTATTAAAAAGAGTCTCCATAAAAGACTATCTTAAAATGCAGACTTTGGCTTGAACCTTCGGTTAGCTCCCCTCAGTTCCAAATTCCCAATTCCTAATTCTCGATTCTTAAGAGCCTCTGTGATCTTATCTATTTATTCTTCACTTCGGGAGATGACACTGTATCCATAACCTTGTGCTATCGCCCTCTGTATCGCCTTACTTGAATAGAGGAGCACTCCAGAACCATTAAATGGTCGGATTGTTGTATGTGAATCTCCTTCTGTAGCAACAGCGCCCAGGATCCATACATTTCCATTGAACTGCATATCTAATTGTGAATAGATTAAGCCCCTGGCAAAAAAATGTCCTGTTTGCTTAATCTTACCGGTTACCCATAGAACTCCTGTAAAATTAGTGACTTCAGAAAGATAGAGATCACCCTCACACTTATAAAAACCTGTAAAATTTCCACCAGCAATGGTCCCTGGACCAATATTTTGCCAGGGAAACATCACCTCAAGATCTTCCCAGCTTGATGCACCAAGTATCTGATAAAGGTAATAGAAATTCGCAACTGTTGGGTCATTTATCCAATCAGGGTTTCCACTCACGTCTGGGCGACCGCCCAGATTAATAGTATGTTCAAGTGCAGAAATGCCAGGCTTACAGCCCACTTGTGAGCATCTCATGTCAACAGCATTCTTTTCATAGTTATCTTGTTTATTAGCATGCTGTTGTTCATCATACCTGTGAACATGCCAGACAGGGTCATTTGGATCATCCGGATCATCAAAACATTCATAATGGTCTATGCCAGCATCTGTTCCCCACGGAGTGGTAAAAAGATGTTCGTGACCACAGCAAACAAAATCCCCTATTATTTCAATATCCGAATCACAGGACAGCGCTGCTGCAATATTTACAGGCGTTGCTTTTCTTGCTACCTCCACCCTAATCTTCCTCTGTGCATTCCAAACCGTACCTGTCGCTTCTATTACTTGTATGGGGAAAAACGTTCCATTGTAAGTTGAAGGGTCATGTGATTCTTCACACATCTTTTCCCAGTTATAATAAAAAATCTGACTTGAATCATGTAAATTAATCTTGTGATGAACAACAAGTGAAGAATGAAGATCAAGCTTCTCGGTGGTATAATCAAATCTTTGACTATCAGGGAGGCTCATCTGGACACTGCTTACATAGTATACTGGTGGATTATTTACTGGGGGATCAATGGTAAGAAGAATATATATAGTCCAGGCTGGGTTGTAATGGTAGTTCGGGTCTCCAATATAAAGTGAGTCAGATGAGTCAAGGGATAATCTTCTGATTGCCTCTGAAACACCTGCTTCTGCATAGGCACGAGAACGGATATGCCTTATCTTATCACTAACAATCTCCTCATCATTTAAAGAAATTATCAAAATGGATGCACCAAGAAATGTTAATAGAAGTAGTATTATCAGAGAAACAACCAGTGTAATGCCTCTTCGTTCCATAAACATCGTTTACTTTCTTGTTAAATAGGTTTCCATTTTTATAGTCCAACTCCTTTTCTGTTCTGTCCAAGAGACTGATACCTGAAGCCTTGCCATCCCTAGCATGGGGTCATCATGATAAACCAAAAACCATCTCGAGTATTCGCTAGGAAGCCCATCGCTTGCATCGTATTGTACGCCATCGTGGAATGAGTTAACTACTGTTCTATAGCCCAACCTCTCAAATAACTCTATCTCTTCTTGAAGATATTCCACCCCCCTTGATCTCATATCATTTACAATAACTGACCTTCTGGAGATGCTCATAAATGATGCAAGGCATAACATACCTATAGCAACAACAACCATAGAGACGAGAAATTCTGTCAACGTAAATCCCATAGGAAGTTTCGCCATAAACCCAGTAGCATGTTTGTTATCCAACGTGCTAAATCCTTTTTTCATATAGCTCTAACCTTCTTATTTTAATTATATAATTAGGCAATTTTCGTGCCAGAAACTGGTGTACTATACAATAAATACAAATGAGTAACAAAACGCTAATACCCAAAAACCAAATTTGTTTGTCATTCTTCATTGATGCTTCGGGCTTCGTTATTGACCTCATTTATCTTCATTCTTCACCAGAGGTATTTCCACTTCTACTGTAGTTCCTTTCTTCGAACTTATTATCCTTACCTTCCCATTGTGGAGCGTAATAACCTTATAAACAATACTTAATCCAAGTCCTGCACCATCTGCTTTTGTAGAGAAGAAAGGGGTAAAAACCTCGCTCTTAATATTTGAAGGGATACCATCACCCTCATCATGAAAGAGGATTTTTACTGAATGTTTTCTCGGGTGTGAGGATGAGAGAATTGAGATGGTTCCACCGAAGGGCATAGATTCATAACCATTTTTTACTATATTTGAAAATGCCCTTTTTAATAGACGCCTATCAGCAAAAATATTCGGTAACCCTTCCATCTCGACCTTCACGCTTATGTTCTCAGGAGGGTTTTCTACCAATTCAGAGACTATATCTTTTAGTGAACAATATTCCTTTTCAAGTTCCTGAGGCTTTGCAAAGAAGAGAAATTTATTAACCACGTTGTTAAGCGCATCCGCCTCATTTTTAACTTTTTTTAGATATTCCTCTTTACCGCCCTCTTTTATTGCGAGTTTTGTAAAACCTATAATAGTACCAATAGAGTTCTTAAATTCATGTGCAATACCCGCAGACATCTCTCCAAGTGATGCAAGATGCTCTTTTAGTGAAATTTCTTTTTCCATTCTCAAAACCTTCTTTTTCTCTCTTGAATACAATCTTCCTAATTCTCTGATAGTCTCTTTAAAAGTAACAACAATCTCATCCACACTCGAGACATCCTTTTCCTTTATCTCTCTTGCTATCTCTCCCATTCTTCTGAAAGGACTTAAAACAAATAGGATAAAATATATCCCGAGTATAAAAGCGATAAAAGTGCCGGAAAGTTTTACAAATGAATTTATTTTCAAGAACCTTAAGAGAAAAGGTATCTCTTCCTCTGGAGAAAACAGCACAAGATAGAGCTGATCACCGGTTTCAGAGAAAAAACGAGACCAGTATGATGCAACCATGGAGCCACCTTTGTGTTCAATCCTTAAATATGGCTTCTTCTCTCCTTTTGGAATTCGTATCCTTTCAGAGTAAGGGGATGTATCAAATATCGAACTCCCATCCTTATCAAGAACTACAATCCTTCGCAGATTGGGGTTCTCTGTAAATGTGAGAAGTCTCCTTTTTACTTCTTCTTGAGGTCGTGGCAATATCCTTGTAATTGCTTCCTGGAAAACACTAAATTCTGCCTTTTTTGAAAGCATCCATTTATATTCCATTTTTCTTATAAATGATAGTGATACAATCTCTGTGAATCCAAAAAATACGAGAAGTAAAAGGACAAAATAGACAATCTGTTTTTCGTAAGAAATCCTAAATAACTGTTTTATATTCATCTTTTTAAGTTGCTGTCATTGCGAACCCAGCCTGCTAAGCAGCGGGCTGAGCAAGTGAGTGCATAGCAGGCTGGGTGTGGTAATCTCATAATAAAATAACTTACATAAGTCATATTTCTTTGTAAATCCAGGCACTAACTTTCCCTTATGTTCGTAAGCCCTCCTTTTTAAGTTATTTGTAACACCTGTATAAAACGTTGTATCCCGCTTATTGGTTATTATATAGAGGTAGTATTGTTTATACATTATTAAGTTCCTTGCGATTGCTTCAGTAGAAATATGAAAGAATACTCGCAATGACGCTTCTTTGACTCAATTACCCAATAACTCAATAACATAATAACTCAGTTTTTTAATCTCCCATACCTTTCAGGTGTTTCCGGTAGACACCTATAACAAACGGATCTGTTTCATAGTGTTTTTTACTACTAAGAAGCTCACGTATATCTTTATCATTTAATTGACTGAGAGCCTTAACTGCTTGCGCCCTTAAGCATCTCTCTTCACTATCAAGATATGGTATGAGTGCCTTTTTTATCCTTAACCTGTTATTTCTCTGAATGATTGAGTCTTGACCCTGAGCAATCCTTCCGAGTGCGGAAATAGTATGAAAAACTATCCTTCCATCCGAAGTCTCTTCAAGGGTGTTTAGTAGTGGCTTCAGAGCAGAATCACCTATGGCAACAATACCATTCTCACTGGCAAGCCGAACCGTAAAGAAAGAATCACTTAGTGATTCAATCAACTCCATAATTGTATTCTTATTCTTTATCCTTCCAAGTGCCCTCGCCGATGTAATCCTCACCCTCTCCTTCTCGTCATTAAGGTATGGAATAATAACACTTGTTGCTACAGTATCCCCTATCTCTCCAAGTGCATTTATAATAGTATTTCGCAATTTCCAGTTTTTCTTTTCACTTAGGGCACCTATAAGAGGGTCCACACTATTATTAGATTTTATCTTTCCAAGAAGCCAGAATACATTTCCCCTTTTATTCCTGCTGTCATCCTTGATAAGATTGAGAAGAAAAGGTTCGATGGAATCCGGGTATGCCTTAGCAAGTTCTTCTATTGCCCTCAGTTCAAGACCCAATTTTGTTTCCATTTTGTTCTCTATCACATATGTGATTGCTTCCATCCCAATTTTTTTCAACCTCTCCCTTGCATTTCTCACTCTTCTTTTGTTCTCTGCGACCCCCCATAAGGAAGCAACCTCGAAAACCCTATCAACAGGTGCTTCCTTCCCAAGGGTATCCCTTTGTGCATACTCCTCTTCTCCAGGTCCTTCTCCGCTCTCCACATCCATTCCAACACCGTAAACTCCGTCAGTCCAGATGGATTCATCATCCCCGGCTCTCGATTTGGGATACGTATCCCTTCCTCCAATATCAATGAAAGCCCCATATCCACCAAATCCCCTTGCACTATTTGCACTTCCTTCTCCCAGCTTTTCACTTGATGCATATAAATCATTACCCTCACAGTCTATGAAAATGCCGCAGGAATTTGTTAAACCGACACCCTGCCCACCGCTCGTTACATACGAATCATCACCTTTTCTGTCGATCAGAATACCAACTGCAAGATCATGTCCTTCCCCTTGTGACGGACCAAATCTGGAAAAATAGTGGTCATTCCCCCCTTCATCAAGAAGAATTCCAATGGAAAGATGAATACCTGCTCCCTGCGCATACTGACAGGCATTATAGTAATCATTTCCTCTCCTATCAAGCAGCATTCCGAGTGAATACCAGTAACTTGCTCCCTGTGTGAAGACCTCCGCATTATAGAAATCATTCCCTTCTGTATCGTATAAAAATCCTATACCACCACCTGCATCAGGTCTAAATCCCATACCAAACCCTTGTCCAAATGAGCGATAATCGTGCGGAAGTAACGGATGGTGAATATACCTACCACCAGCTACATAAATGTCATTCCCCCCTTTATTTATTAAAATACCATATCCAAATATTGAACCAAAACCCTGTGTCCAGTTAAAGCCCCTGAAAAAATCATCTCCTTCACCATCATAGATTATACCTTCTCCAACAAAACCAGCTCCTTCACTGAAATATCCCGCTTCATATAAGTCACTGCCTCCATTATCAATGATAATCCCTGTCCCAAAAAGTCCTGAGGCTATGGAGTTGTGATAACCTCTGTACACATCATTACCATTAATGTCTACAAGTATTCCACAACCAAATAGACCACTACCAATATTACAAACCTTCTTTGAAGAATAGATGTCATCGCCTGAAAGGTCTATTAGAATTGAAAAAGGATTGTATAGTATCCCTATACCAGATGCAAACCGCCCAGTATAATAGTCATCCCCACCGAGGTCTATTATAACTGCATAATCTCTATTATAAAAATTGACACCGCAGCCTCCTACTACAATCCTTCCAAATGCTGTTGTTGTATCCATCAGGATTCCATCCCTTATTTTCTCCAAATCAACATTTTCAAGCATAACAAGAGCTTCTTCAACGCCTTTCTGGATAATTACCGAAGAGATGAGAAGTGCGTTTCTATCAATTCTTTTAATATATTTAAGCAACGTATCTGATTTAAGTGATGTGGTATCAAATGGTAGGTTGAACTCCTTGTAAAGAATCCCTTTAAGACTGTCGGCTTCAAGCGAATCATCCTCATCACTCCAGATAATAGGTGCATTCACAAGTATCCTCTCCATCTCTTTTTCAGTAAGGTCGTTGAGCGATTTCTTAAAATATATTTCTGCTATTCTAAAAGAAGACAGAACAACAGAGATTGCACTATTCAGACCTTCAGGAAGTCTCTTCGATGTAAAACTGACATCCTTTTTTGTACGATTTATCTTTATATCCTTTAACGAAAGTGGTACATCAATAAGATTAGATGTATGAATAAGAAGTTCTGAGATACAATAAAGGTTAATTGAATCACAAAAATCACCCTCATCTGCAAGAAAATCTGGAACATCAAGTGGATTATCCATCAGTCTTGTGACCACCTTCAGTCTGAATGTATCATCCGCTACCCACTTCCTGTCAAATTTCAGTTCATCAAGTGTGATATTATAACTTTCCAACCCTTGCTTAAGATAGTTCATTTCCTTACTACCTATCCCAACAGCAAAAACGGTGGAGATGTTAGATATTAGAAAAATCAATATAAAGAGAAAAAATGTGGTGAAGCAACTACCTTTTATGTATTTGATCTTTGACATTTCTCCTCCAATAAAGAATTTAATTACATTTCATTAACTTACTATATCCTATTTTCCTTGCACTGTCAACAAAATTTTGAATGAACCATAGTACACCCCCTATTTATCCACTTTAAATCCCTTGACAACATACCATTTTCGTATTAATAATATAAAGATAATAAGGAGGTGAGGAAAGAAATCAAAAAAAATTGCAATTTATTTTCTTTCTGGCATAAAAATTGCTTATATAATAATAGAATAAATGTTTAGCAAAATGCGAAACTGCTCTCAAAATGCGAAAGATATTTCCGACCAGCGTTTTTGAAAAATTAGTAAGTTTATGTTATTCATAGTATTACAAGTTTAATGGACCTGGCATAGAATATGCAATTATAAATTCTTGCTATATAAGTATCAATGGGAGAGAAATAACATGAAAAGAAACGGATTTACCTTAATAGAATTGATTATTGTTATCGCGATTATTGGTATTATTTCAGCTATTGCTATTCCATCTTTTCGTTCAATGTATTTGAGAAATGCATTGGGTCGAGGTAAGGCTACGGTCCAGAGTGCTATCCTTCGTGTAAAGTCTCACATTGCTACGGGTACAGACGACTGGCAAATCATATTTGATGGAACAGTAGCAACGCATACCATATCATTGGGACCCATTGGAAGTGCTATCGAGGAAGTTGATACATTACCGCGTGGAATAACATTTTCACCAGCTGCCTTAATTACATTTGAATTTTACAGAGGTGGAACAGCCAATAGCAACCCACCAGGTAACCTTTCCTTCTCAATAATGGATAAAAAAAATGCGGGGTTCTTATTTACACTAATCCCGCAGATTGGTGAGGTGAAGATAGATGTCAAATAAAAAACATGGCTTTAGTCTAATAGAGGTTATAGTTTCAATGGTTATTTTTGCCGTTGGATTTGTTTTTCTGGCAGCTTTTGGAGCAGTAAATATTATGCATCTTCGCGTAAACCAGGTGAGGGCAAGACTTCATATCCTCACCGAATCAACAACTGATGATATACAACGATGGATTAAGGAACCCACTCCAGCTCCTGGTGGACCAACACGATTTGAAGATATCTGGAACGATGGTGATCTCGGTGTACTCAATCCTGGTGATACATTAACGACTTACACATCTAGAACCATAACAGCAGTTGTTCTGTTCGATCATGTCGTTGGAACTACGCCATCCGCAACCGATGCAAGAATCTATGTAAGAATAATTTCTGACGGATTTTGTGGAGAAAAGACAATCAAAGACTCACTGGATTTCTGTCTAAGCAACTATGGAATGGGAGAATAAGATGAAAAAGGGTTTTTCATTAATAGAAATGTTAGTTGCTATGACTATTACTTGTATAATCCTTGCTATCACTGTGACTCAGTTTGTTTTGCAGAGAAAACACATTTATATGCAGGAAATGCAGATAAAACTTGACAGGGACACGCGCTTATCCTTAATATTTATAGGAAAAGAAATGAGAGAGATTGGGTTGGATCCCAAGAGAACACATTCTTTTGGGATAACTGCTGGTAATGTTAACGCTCTCAATTATCTTATTGACAGAGACCAGGATGGCGTTTTGGATGCAGCAGATAGTGGAAATATCTATCTCAATGGTGATACACTTGTTTTCAATAACGATGATATACTTCCAAATGTTATAGGATTAAATTTCTCATATATTGAAAAGGGAGGTAATGAGATCCTCGTTTTTCCAATAAATGAGGAGGTTAGCCCCGGTTTCTTTGCAGACACCGTAACCATGATTGAGGTACGATTAACTACAGAAATGCGAGACATGCGTAGAAAATTAATTGCTCGTTCAGAGCAAACCTCACAATTTGAGCGTAAAAACAGATAAGATAACCTATAAAGATTATCTTATAATTATATAGATAAAAAAAGAAGGAGTATAAAATGAAAAAAGGCATTGCTCTTTTAACGGTCTTATGGATACTTGCAATTTTAACAGTCATAACTGGAATTATTGTTTTTCTTACAACCAGTGATATTGCATATACCTTTATATTCAACAAAGAAAGGATTGCGCTTGCTACAGCAGAATATGGAAAGAATACTGTCCTTTCTAAAATCCCGCAATATGAGCTCCTCTCACTAATGACAGATAATGATAGTCTTTTCTATGATGGTTCATTCAAATCTGCATTCAGATTCCAGATCAGGGATAACAAGTATTATCTTATATCTCCCATGCCATTCCCTCATGGAATTTTACAATGGGGTACAGGAGGAAAATGGTATAAGATTTTTAATTTTAATGCTGGTGGAAGGGTTTTTACTGCAAGAGGCGATATCGAAAGGGTGGTAGATGTCGGTGCAGCTTATGAACACCCTTTGACTGGTGGTGGAGGACCCATTTCAGGACCAGGACATACAATGTATTAACAAAAGGAGTCTAAAATGTTATTTCTAATTTTTTCACTTATCGTTTGTACTACAACACCAACAGATATTATAGAGCATTTAACGGAGTCTGTCTTTGCACCTTCAAATACCCCTATGAGGGTTACAAGAACACATCTAAACCCTCAGGAAGATGAAATCTTCAAAGAATACATATATAAACAAGGTTATAAGATGCGGATAGATGTAGACTTTGGAGATTCAACCATCACAACCTTTGTGTATAACGGGAAAAGAGGCTTTAATAGAGGTGGGGTTCTATCAAAAATTGGAAGTTTAGAAATGGTGCTTTTTGGGCGTAGATGCGGTTATCTTGGAACAATGGAGAAAATCTCCTTTTCAAGCTATGAAGCAAGAGATAATTTACTTGCCACTGGCAGACAGGGCAACAAACTCTATCTTGATTATAGAACTTATCTACCTATGAGGTTTGAATGGATGAATAAGGTAGTATTATTTGAAGAGTATAAAACGATTGACGGATTAGGTGACATTCCTTCCCTTATAGTAGAAAGTAGCATCGATGGGGTAGATGAGATAATAAGGATAACAGATGTTGATATTCATGTCATTATACCCGCAAATTTCTTTAGTGTTCCAAAACAGAGATGGAAAGAAGCTCTTGAGTAATAAAGGAGGAATAATGATTAAACATATTATTGTAAGTATATTTGTTTTACTGTTGATCCTATGTGCTGCCAATCAGCTATTTGCAGATGACCAGGAGTTTTTTTCATACTCTGAAACTCCAGAGGTCTGGATTACTCTGGATAAATCAGGAAGTATGGATGAGGGATGGGGGGGTCCTAATACGCGGTTGTATGACGTAAAAGATGCCCTTTACCAATTAATTAATGACCCCGAGATTTATCTTCGATGGGGTCTTGCTACATTTAGCGGAAATCCAACGTATGCTTATCAGGGTTTTAATGAAGTGGTAGGCATGGATTATGGTGATAGTGCTCACCTTGCTGAAATATCGAAGTGGATAGATCATAATGAGACTAATGGGGAGATTACCGCGGGTGGGTGTACTCCTCTTCCCGGCGCACTCAGGGGTGCAAGGTACAGATACATGGACGATATAGACGTGGATACCACAGGAGCTCGGTGGTGCAGACGTTATTTTGTATTGCTCCTGACAGATGGCGAGCCAACGTATGGTATTGATACTACTAACTATAATGCAGGGAAACTATCAGGAACTATGGGCGATTGTAACACATATGAGTGGATGAAAACGCAGTGTTACTGGGAAGCGAATTCCCTTAGGCGTACCTGGGTCCCGTATGGGACTGACTCTACTAATTGTGAGCAGGAGGTTGATATAAAGACATATGTTATAGGTGTTGCCTTAGAATCTTATACACTTGATTCTATTGCAATATATGGAGGAACTGAACATTATTATCCTGCAAACAATCCTGATTCACTCAATCTTGCATTAAAAAAAATCATATATGATATAATCAGTCAAGTAACATCATATGCAGGTGCAGAAGTGACAAGCATACAGGAACAATTCATTACACAACAGTATGAAGCAAAGATGTATATCTGTTCCTTCTTCCCTTCAGATGCCCCAATATGGGAAGGACATCTTAAAGCGGTAAAACTCACAGCTGGAACATTTCAGATAGATTCAATTCCAGATTCACTTGTGTACTGGGATGCGGGAGAAAACCTTGAAAATACTCCGGTAGCAAATAGAACTATTTACTCGGAGAAGGGCTATTCTTTGGTTACATTTGATGCAGCAAATATAACAAAATCAGACTTAGGAGTTGCAAGCGACTCAACCAGAGATAGTATCATAAACACTGTCTATTCAGGTTCACCATCAGGCACAATGGGTTATCTTGGTGATGTATTTCATTCAACACCTGCACGTATCCACGGACCAAACTACTTTTATGAGGATGATGCTTTCTGTAACTATCGAGATTCAATAAACACGCACAGGGAACCAATGATCTATGCCGGTGCAAATGATGGAATGTTACATTGTTTCAATGATTCAACTGGAGATGAAATGTGGGCTTTTATTCCCAACGACCAACTTCCTAACCTCAAAAATCTTCTAACCGAACATAGATACTACGAGGATGCCAATGCGATGGCAGCAGATGTATGGTTTCCTAATCCACCTGGAACTGATGATTTCAAGAATAAAAATGAGTGGAGAACGGTTCTCATCTTCGGTCAAAGACAGGGTGGATGGAACTACTCTGCACTTGATGTAACAGATCCATACAATCCAGACTTTCTTTTCAATTTTGACACATCAATGGCTGACCTTGGTGAGACGTGGAGTGATCCTGTTATATATAAAATTCATAAAGACTCACTTAAAAAGGAGAATGATCGTTTCTTTGTATTCTTAGGTGGAGGATACTGGGCCGATTCCCTCTATGACATATACGATACCCTCTCTCTTCCTTTCGGCAACGCACTCTATGCACTGGATGTAGTTAATATGTGTGGCAACACAACACCAGCAATGGGAACCGATTACTGGAAGATACCCCCTGCCACTGATTACTCCACATCTATGGTATATCCATTCCCAGCACAACCATCCGTTATTGATACCAACCTTGATTCTTATCATGACATGCTTTACATTGGGGATGTTGGTGGACAGCTATGGAAGGTTGTTCTGAATGATGGAAATGACTCTTCATCTGTAGTGGTTAATGACTGGGAAGCAGATATAATCTTTAAGGCACCTAAACCGAATAATCCCTCTGCTGACTCTCTATGGCAACCGATATTCTTTCCCACAACCTTCGCATGGGATGGTAGAAGATGGTGGGTGTTTTTTGGAACCGGTGACAGAGCACGTGCATCTAAAGACTATACTGTTAACAGATTCTATGCAATAATTGACAGTAATTACACTATTCCTCTTGAGGAAGCAGATTTGAAACGAGTCTCCGATGACGGTCCACTAACAGAGGCTGAGATTTTAGCAGGGACATACAAGGGATGGTATATTGTTTTTACAGATTATAACAACACGGATCAATGGTTAGGTTCCTGGTTAGTAAGATATGGAGAGAAAGCAACATCATACCCTACTGTGCTCATGGATACCCTTATCTTTACAACATTCCAGCCTTTCGACATACAAGATCCCTGTATTTCAGCAAGTGGCATTGCACGGCTTTACAAGATGTACTATAAAACAGGGTCTTATGCAATCGCTGGGCCTTCTGAAATCATAGGTACAGGACTCCCTCAGGCACCTCGATATTCCTTTGACATAAGTGGAGAAGGGCTTCAGATAATAACCCTACCAGGCGAGGTATTTGTACAAGCAACACAGAGCCTTGGTATAAGGAGAAAACTCTTATGGTGGCACGAAACACGCTGATTTTCGTAATTCTCTTTTTGTATGCTGGATGCAAAGGTACAGGTGGCGATTCACCTCGCATTCTAAAAGCCGGGTTCCTTAACAAAAAATATACTGTTGAAGAACCTGTTAGGGCGAGTGCAACCATAATATCATCTTTACCTGCATTTATATCATACAGATGGACTGTGAATGGTATATTGGTTCCCTATATTAAAACTGCTAAACTTCCAACTGGTTATTTTAATAAAAAAGATAACGTTGTATGCGAGATACGTGTGACAGACTCTCTTGGAAGGGAATCAAAACCTTACAAACTTGGACCTGTAACAATAGAAAATTCACTCCCGGAGATTATCTGGGCTGACTTTTCTCTAACAGATGATATTTATAAAGGGATTGATCTATCCATCATTGTTCAAACTAAGGATATAGATGATGATGTTGTTACTATAAGATATACCTGGTATCTGGATAATAAATTTTTAAGTAACGATTCTGTGCTCGACGGTCAACTTCTCAAAGCAGGTAAGAATGTAAGGGTAGAACTTGTTCCGTATGACGGGGATACAGTTGGAGAAAGTTTTGAAATCACAAGACCTATAATTGTTCAGAATCTGCCTCCTAAAGTTATTGGCACGCTTATTCCTGTTATGAATGATAGTCTCATCACCTGTAAGATTGATGTAGAAGACCCGGATGGTGACCAGGTCTCCTATGTTATCGAGGAAGGACCTCCTGGTATGACTATCGACAATACGGGTAGAATTCAATGGAAGCGTCCGGAAACCCTCAGGGACACTACATACAATATTGTTGTCATGGTTACTGATTCCAGAGGTGCAGGAGAAAGGATTAAACTCCCACTTAAGATAACCAAAAGTCTAATTCAATAATTCGGAATTTGGTATTTCAGGAAGCGGAATTGTAGCCACATGCTTTAATTTTCCTCTTTTATTCTATTCTCACACGAATGGTAGCATTGAGTCCCCCTAAAACTCACTTCCATCTCAAGTTTGCAAGCCATCTTGACGAGTTTGTAGCCTCCGCCCTCCAAAGGTTCATATGTAAGTTTGATAGTTGCCGGTTTGTCAAACTCTGGACACATTATATTCTTTGTTCTTTCAATCTCTTCCGACATTTAACCTCCTCATCTTTCTATATCTATACTATATATAATATAAGATACAAAAGGTCAAGAGAAAAAGTGGGCACTATATATCCATTCTCCTCAGGCTTTTCATCCCTGCTTTGAGGGGAAGTATAGAGAAAAGAAAACTAACCAGTATAAACATGAATATGTAAAAGATAAAACCTTTAATCTGAAATGGTTGTTGTTGGAATTGTAATGAGATAAATCTCCGTGTTGGTACTGCTATAATAATGGTTGAAACAGCAATGTAGAAGAGACTTAAGATTGCAGTAAGAACCCCACCACCACCTGCTGCAATTTTACTTGGATTTGATTCAGTAAAATCGGGGAATAGTGCTCCAAACCCTATGGATATGGAAACAATTGTCAGTGTGTAAACCGTTGTTATACCAGCACAGATTAATGTGAAGAGAAAGGTGCTTTTTAAGAAGATGTTGGAACAGATAATAATAAACTCTGCAAGAAGCCAGTTCGGGACAAAACTTATGAGAAACTTCTCATTGAAGAATTCCCTCAGTTTGATCGGGGAAGAAAAGAGAAATCCAATGGATTTGCCCTCAAGGCTTATAGCTGGGTAAACAAATCTTGTAGAGAGGGTAGCAATAATGTACCCTGTAAACCCAAGATTTATAAATGAAATGATTGCAAGCCAATATGGTGTGCTAAAATAATAGGGTGTCCTTTTCAGGCTTACTATGTATGTTAATAGCAGAACAAAGAAGATAAGTGCCTGACCCCATTGTGAAGGAAGTCTTGTAAACATCCGTACATCCTTTACAATAAGAGATGAGACCCCGTTTGGTATTTTAAATGTGCGTAAGAAATTAAAAAGAAGATTTAAAAACCGTCTCTTATAGCCGGATGCAAACGACTCAAAAGATTTATTCCATCCTCTTCTGTAAAATCCCAAAGCAACCACATAGGAAAGCATAACTGTGAAAAGAGCAGTAGTAAAAAGCAGCAGAAGGAAACGGTTTGCAGAAGAACTGAAAGGGTCGCTCAAAAATCTCACAAGATGGTCCGATGGCAGGAACTTATTTTCTATCCTCAGTTGCTCTACATAGGCATTTATCTCATTAATATCCTCGGTAAAAGGAACGCGTAAAACTGTAGGTTTCGTCAGAAAAAAAAAGATAAGTAAAAAAGTAAGGGATACTATAATTAAATAAGTTAGCCGCCGTCTCGTTATATTACCCATCATATTTACCAGTAAGATGAGAACTATCACCCCAAGTGCAGAAGGTATAAGAATAAATAGAAGTAAGGCAATGAGGGATAACGGATAAAAGCCGGGAGGGTAGTTCCGGGATAATCCAAAAGCCCAGGTAAAAGGAATTGCAGCAATCATTGTTGCCCAGGAGCAATAGAATGTATTTTCAAAAAACTTTGAAAGAAATATCTTCTCTACTGGAAGAGGCAGTGACATAAGAAACTCTACCTCTTTTGACCTGAAAAATGTTGAAAGTGCAGTAATGACACTGGAGAGAAAAATCATGGTAAGAAAGATAAGAAAAGTAAGGCTTATTATCCTTTTCGCGAGGATAGGACCAATTATCTCAAGCGTTTCAAGATAATGAAATATCCTGTAAAAGAATATGCCGCCGCCTGAAAGGAAGACAAATATTACAAAAAAATAACTTGAAAGACGTACAAGATTCTGCGGTTTTAAGGCAAAGATAGCTCTCAAAGCTGTTTTAATACGGGTAATCAGTAATGAAAGCACTGTTTAGTTACTGGTTATTAAGTTATTCGGTTATTATGAATCAATCTCATCTTTCTTTTTTAACCTGTGCTCCCTATCCTTTCTCTGCTTCAATGATCTGCCTGATAGCACAGTACTCGCCACACATCGTACAAACATTCTCTTCGCCTATCTCACTCGATTCTCTCTGTTCTCTAGCTTTCTCACTATCCAAGCTGAGTTCTATCTGCTCTTTCCAGTTCAGTCTCTTCCTACTATCAGCCATTTTCCTATCCCACTCCCTATCTTTACCCCTCACAATATTAGCAGCATGGGCAGCAATCTTTGAAGCGATAACACCGAGTTTTACATCGCTTGTATCTGGCAGTTTTAGATGTTCGGAGGGCGTTACATAGCAAAGAAAATCTGCGCCATAAAGAGCTGCGAGGGCACCACCTATTGCTCCAGTTATATGGTCATATCCTGGTGCAATATCTGTAACAATTGGACCAAGCACATAAAAAGGTGCACCGTGGCAGAGTTTCTTCTCAAGGAGGACATTTGCCTCAATCTCATTGAGAGGGATATGTCCTGGACCCTCAATTATAACCTGAACGCCAGCATCCCATGCCCTCTGGGCAAGTTCTCCAAGGCTTATCAATTCCTGAATCTGTCCCCTGTCAGTTGAATCAAGAACTGCTCCTGGTCTCATACCGTCTCCAATGCTGATAGTTACATCGTATTCTTTCAGAATACTTAAAATTTCATCGTAATAGGTGTACAAAGGATTTTCCTTCCTGTTCTTCTTCATCCATTTCACGAGAAATGCACCCCCCCGACTTACAATATCAAGTAATCTTCCCTCTGTTTCCATATTATTAACCGCTTCCAGTGTTATCCCTGAATGTATTGTCATAAAATCAACTCCGTCTTCTGCCTGCTCTCTGAGAACACCTAAGAAATCTTCAAGGTTCATTTCTTCGATGCTCTTTTCCTTTCTTGAGAGTTCAAAACCTACCTGGTATATTGGAACAGTCCCTACCATTACAGACGATTTATTTATAATCTCTTTTCTAACTCTTTTCAATATGCTTCCAAGACTTAAGTCCATAACAGAATCCGTTCCAAACTCCAAGGCAACCTCTAACTTCTCTATCTCCTCCTTAAGATCCATATGATAAGGGGATGTGCCTATATTTGCGTTTATCTTGACCTTCAAACCTTTTCCAATACCCTTTATATTCTTCAATGAGGTATGCTTCTTGTTAAAAGGTATTACAATGGTTCCATCAGCAATCCCCTTCATAAGATACTCAGGAGAATGATTCTCCTCTTTTGCAACAATCTTCATTTCATCAGTTATTATACCTCTTGCTGCCTTTTCCTTTATCGTTTCCATTATTATCACCTGCCTTTTTCCCCTCTTCTAAAAATTTTATAGAGTTTCTTTACGGCTGTTCCCGGTACTTTTGCATCACTTACGTAACTTATAACCGCTGCAAAATTAGCTCCTGCAGAAGATACCTCCATTATATTTTTGTCGTTTATCCCTCCAATAGCAACTATAGGGATATCAACTTCTTTTCTTAATTTTCTAAGTTTCTCTATTCCCTGGACAACTGCATTGGACTTTGATGCAGTCCTGAATATACTGCCAAACGCAATATAGTCTGCCCCATCCTCTTGTGCCTTTTTTGCCTCATCAATCGAATGTACAGATACACCTATAATACATGAATAGCCTGTAAGTCTCCTTGCATCCTTAACAGAAATGTCATCCTGTCCAATATGAACACCATCAGCATCTACTGCCATTGCAATATCTATCCGGTCGTTAACGATAAATGAAACTCCCCCTTTTTTTGTAATAGTTCTTATGAAGCGTGCCACTTTTATCACCCCGGATGCAGGGAGACTTTTGCTCCTCAGTTGCAAGGCAGAAACAGGTGCATTATCTATGGCTTTCACTATCCTTACTATTTCCTTTTTATCCCTGTCCGGAAGTACAACATATATACCTTCCTTTTTTAGCCCCTTTTTTGTATAGAGCAGTTCTTGAATATCTTTCTCAATGGAATACATATTAAATCTCACATTTTTTATTCTCTGAGCCTTCTTTACAGAAAAAACTTTACTCACCTCTTCCAGCGACCGTAATGACTCCTCCACCCTTTTTACATTGTGTGTAAAAATCTCAAAAAGGTTTTTTCTTTTATCCTCAAATCTCGATGGACCTCTTCCAACATCACCCTTCACATCCCTCTCAATAATAGCAAAATTTATTTCCTCAGAAAAAATCTCCCTTAATCTATGCCTTTCTCCCTTTATCCTGAGAGTAAGTTCCTTATTGTTGTAAGCAAAACGGATAATATCCTCAAGAATACGAAGCCCCTCACATGCCCTGTTTAGATTTGCATCAATAATTCTCTTAACACCTTTTTCTATCATTCTCTTATCCTATTGCTGCAACTTTCTTTTATCATTGCGAATACGCTTCCATAATCACTGTTGAAGCAATCATATGCCTTCCATTGTCATTGCGAGTCCCTCTTCTTGCTCAACCTTTGCGAAGCAATCTCATACTCGCTTACTGTCAATATGAGATTGCCACGCCTGCCTTCGGCAGGCTCGCAATGACAGAGAGGGGATATAAATAAAAAGGGTTAAGCATGTGCCTAACCCTTTATTTCGGTTCCCTCCATCGGCATTACCCAACAGGTTCAAGGGGTCATCCCAATCAGGGATTTCTCAGCACTACGCTCCCCCACCAATAACAAAATAAAGAGCCATTACTAAAATAACACTCTAACACCCTTTTGTCAAGAGAAAAAGCACTTTTTGCGAAGACCCGTGATGATTTCACTTGCAAGTTTATCAAAAACTTTCCTCTCCCTTTCGGTTATTTTTTTTATTTCTACCATATCACTTACTCCCCATTCTTCAAGAAGATAGAGACATTTTTCTTTTATGGTTCCAATCACAACCGGAGCATTCCTCTTCAACATATTGATAATAAAACCTTTGAAATTCTCTGAGTATAACTCCATCGGTCCTATTTCATCAATAATAACTACATCTATCTTTTCAGACTTAATGGATCTCCTAATCTTCTCTACTATCTCATCCATTTTATCAACATCAACCCTATACTTCCCTATTCGATAACGAGATGTTAGTCCACTATGAGAGAGGATACCCTCTTCTTGTCCTTGAATATTCATAATCCTGAACCCAACCCTCTTTTGATTTTTGCGAATCTCCTCTGTATAAAATCCATCTAACCTGAGCTTCTTCTTTAAGAGAACTCTTATTATCTCTTTAAGCAAAGTGGTCTTGCCAACACCTGGTCTTCCCGTAATTAGCAAATGAATACTATTTTTCATAAAATAATTTCTATCTTCCCTCCACAGAACGGGCAGATTTTTCTTTTGAGATAATTCTTTAAAATACTTATTGAATGCCTCTCAATTAAAATTTTACCGCAGTGATGGCAGTATGTGTTTTCAAAAGGATGCCGAGGGACATTACCAAGATAAACATATTCAAGACCTGTTTTAATAGCCAATTCCCTTGTACGTTCAAGAAGTGAGATAGGCGTCGGAGGAATATGGGAGAGTTTGCAAGCAGGATAGAACCTTGTTATATGCCACGGTGTTTCACTTCCAAGCTTTTGCTTAATCCATTTTGCAATACCCTTTAATTCATTCTCATTGTCATTTATTTGAGGAATAAGATTTGTAATTATCTCAAGATGAATTCCATGTTTCCTCTTTACTCTCTCAGCTATACTGAGTATTCCCTTAAAATCATCAATATGAGCAATCTTTTTATAAGTGCTCTTCGAAAAACCCTTAATGTCTATCCTTATTGCATCAAGATAGGGAGCAATTGTGTCAAGGGCTAAAGGTGAGATGAATCCATTTGAAACATAATTTGAAAGCAAACCCTCTTTCTTTGCACGTCTCGAAGTTTCATATGCAAACTCAAACCAGATAGTTGGTTCATTGTATGTCCAGGAGATGCCAAGACAATTATATTTTTTTGCTGCGTTTATAACATCCTCTGGAGTAAAGTAGTTACACTCAGGAATTATATCACTTTCTTCCATAGTCTCTGGAACCTTGTGTGCTATATCCCAGTTCTGACATCCCGGACACTTAAAATTACAACCGAGTGTGCCAAGAGATAACCAGGTGCTTCCCGGATAAAAGTGAAAAAACGGTTTTTTCTCAATGGGAGAAACGGCAATATAAGCAACTTCTCCATAGATAAGTGTCTTGAGAACTCCATCAATGTTTACTCTTACTCCGCAAAAGCCTCTCTTACCTGTAGAAATTAAACATTCTCTCTGACAGAGTGTGCATCTAACTCTTTTATCTTCAATCCTCTCAAAAAATTCTGCCTCTTTTAACATTACATCCAGTTTAATAATATTCAAAATAAATGTCAACAAGAATTTTTTCTAAGTTCAGCTATAACAGATTTGCTCGTCTGTTTTACTTGACAATAATAAAAGATTTGTTATAATAAATCAAGATATAAATATCTGAAATACAGTTTTCTCGATTGCTTTCTGATGAATATACTAAGTGAGGTAAGTTTTTCAACATGCAGTTTATATTCTTGCAAGGAGGATAAAAGATGAAAGATAAAGTTATTATTATAGTTCATAGCGGAGATATGGATAAAATCTATAGTGCCTTTATCATTGCTAACGGGGCACTTGCTATGGGTATGGAAGCATCTCTCTTCTTCACCTTCTGGGGACTTCAGCGTCTCGTGAAGGGTGGGCTGGAAAAAGGACCCCTCTCAAGAATGAACCTTCTTGGGTTGGGTAAATGGATGATAAAGCAACGAATGAAGAAGGTAAAGTTTGCTCCCTTAAAAAGGCTCCTCGAGGATTACAAAGCCCTGGGAGGAAAAATCATCGCCTGTGAAATGACGATAGAAATAATGGGTATTAAACGTGCGGATCTACTTGAAAATGTGATTGACGAGTATGGCGCTGTTGGCACTTACATCCAGGAAGCAAGAGAATCGAAAATCAACCTCTTTATATAGGGTTGAAGCAGGATGAAGTATAAAGGAAAAATGAGGATAAGGGATGTGTGTCAGAAGACAGATGTCATCTGAAAATCGCTCCATAAATGGAGGGATGGAAAATAATCATTTAAAAAGGAGGTAGCATGAAGAAAGAAGTTACAAAGCAGGTATACGCTTACGTAGTATGTGTAATATGTCTGGGTGTTGGCATAATCTTTCTATGTGTTGGAATATATGGTGTAATAAAGATTATCTCGCCAGAGTTTACCATACCTAAATGGGAATGGAAAAAGGTCGCTACGTTTCAGAGTTTCAAAACCGACTGGGAAAAAACAGAGGGTGCAGTACAATTGACAGATGAAGAACTCAGAATACGCTGGCAGGACAAAAAAGAAATCGCAATAATGGGTGAAAAACGTGACGGCATGCAGAACCTGACCAATATGCTCATATGTTTTGTTATCATTTTACCTATCTTCATAATACACTGGAGATTGGCAAGAAAGTTACGTGAGGAATAAGGTTCCTTTCAAGGGAGGGAGATACAGCAACAACGGGAGTTGTTGCACTCCAAAAACACACAAAGATTTGGTTTCGGGAATTTCATTCCCAAAACACCTTTAACGACAAAGGCTTTTACACAATATGCTATATGCCATTAGAAATAAGCAAGAGAAAACACATGGGTCTGTTTCTACTTCCTAATTCTCAATTATCAAATAACAATTTCCTTTGTTCAGTGAGCCAGGCTTTCCAGTCCTGTATTCCCTTTCCGGTTTTGGATGAGACCTGTATCTTATCAATGCCTGGATGAACCTTCTCAATGTTTTCCTCTGCCTTTTTTACATCATAATCAAGCACATCAATGAGGTCAACCTTGCTCAACAGAACAAGATGCGATACCTGGAATGCAAGAGGATATTTCAACGGTTTGTCCTCACCCTCTGGTAAACTCAGGACAAGTATATTTTTATGTGCGCCAGTTTTGAATTCAGCAGGACAGACGAGGTTTCCAATATTTTCAATAAAGAGAAAATCTATGGTTTCAAGATCAAATTCTCTCACTGCATCCTTTATCCATGATGCTTCAAGATGACATTCTCCTCCAAAAGGCAGTGTGTTCACCTGTGCTATCTTTACAGGGAACCTTGAGAGTTTTTTAGCATCAATTGTAGTAGTAATATCACCCTCAACAACTGCAATGTTATAATCTGGTAGTAACATTTCTATCGTTTTCTCAAGCATTGTTGTTTTACCAGAGCCGGGCGAACCCATAAGGTTGACTGCAAAGACACCCTTTTCGTTAAAGAAACCAGTTATTTCTTCTGCAACTGCATCATTCGCAGACATCACCTTTTTTAAGACCTTTATCTCCATTACTCCTCCCCTATGATTGATTCTATAAAAAATTCATCTCCACCCTTTATTGAGATACTGATGCTTCCACAAAAATGGCATATAAAGAGATGGTTCTCCATTATGAAAGACTTTCCACATGTATTACACTCTCCTCTCACAGGTATCTCTTTTATATCAAGAAGGGTATTTTCAAATGGGGTATCCTTGCATAATAATTTAAAATTAAACCTTAGTGATTCGGGTACGACTGCGTGCATATTGCCAATAACAAGTTTTATACGTTCTACTTTTTTAATTTCATTATGCTCTTTAACCTGTTCTTCAACAATATCCTTGATATTCTTTGCTATTGCGAGTTCATGCATCAGCATATCCTCGGCAGCTGCGCTCCTGAAAGCATATCAACAATCCTGTGGCTTCCAATAGTTGTTCTTAAGCTCACCGTGCCTGCGTTCTCTTCAGTTATTTCACCTATGAAAGCTGCAGCCTCTCCATCTGGATGTCTTTTCATTATCTCAAGTGCTTTATCTGAATCTTCCCGTCCAACAACAGCTATAACCTTTCCCTCGTTTGCAACATAAAGAGGGTCAAGTCCAAGTAACTCACAGTACCCTCTTACTTCATCCCTTACAGGAATCATCTCTTCAAAAAGTTCTATCCCGAATCCCATTCCATCACATATCTCGTTGAGGGTCGTTGCAATACCTCCCCTTGTAGGGTCCCGCATAAATCTGATTGTAAGACCATTTGATAATAGTTCCTTGATGAGCATATCGAGTGGCTGAACATCGCTCTTAATGGATGTACCAAACTCCATCCCCTCCCTCTTTGAAAGAACTGCTATACCATGGTCACCCATAAAACCGTTTATAAGAATTTTATCACCTGGTTTTATGCTTTCCTTTGAAAGGGATACACCATTTATCATGGTTCCAATAGCGGATGTATTGATGAATATTTTATCAACTTTTCCTCTTTCAACAACCTTCGTATCGCCTGTGACAATTGTACAAGAAGATTTATCAGCAGCTTGTTTCATTGAATCAACGATTTTCTGCAAATCTTCTCTTGAAAACCCTTCTTCAAGTATTAATCCACAGGATATGAAGTTTGGAATTGCACCCATTACAGCTATGTCATTTACTGTACCAGCAACCGACAGCATTCCTATATCACCTCCAGGGAAAAAGATAGGGTCAACGACATATGAATCTGTTGTGAATACAATCTTTTTATCCATAATTTCAAGGACTGCAGAATCTTCATATTTTCGCAGATGTGGACTATCAAATCCCTTAACAAAAACATCCCTTATCAGTGAATGCATCATTCTACCGCCACTACCATGTTCAAGCATTATAGTATCCATAGGTTTTCTCCTTAATCTTTGGTGTAATAGAAGAGCACGGAGCACCGTGCCCCTACATTATTTACAACACCGAGATTGCTTCGGTTGAGTAACAAAATACTTATTTTCCATATTTATAGTATGCAGCGCAGGTTCCTTCAGAGGATATCATACAGGGTCCTTTTGGATTTTCAGGTAAACATTCTATTCTAAAAAGACTGCAATCCAGGGGGGTCTTTACACCACGAAGGACTTCCCCGCAGATACATTCAGGATTTTCCCTCAAAGGTTCTATATCGACTTCAATAGTATTAGCGTCCAATACTGAGTATTCATCTCTAATTTTAAGACCGCTCATTGGAATGCTACCTAAACCTCTCCATTCACAGTCAACGGGTTCGAATACTGTGTCCATCAAACATTTTGCCCTTAGATTTCCTTCCTTTTTTACAGACCTTGTATATTGGTTTTCCACAACCGGACTATTCGTCTTTACCTGTTTCACAAGCATAAAAATTGCCTGAAGTATGTCAACAGGTTCAAATCCAGTTACAACGCATGCCTTTCTGTAATCCCTGGCAATAAATTCATATACCTCTGTTCCTGTAATCACAGAGACATGACCTGGAAGTATAAAGCCATCTACTAAAACTTCCCCACTTTCCAGTACAGCCTTAATTACAGGAGGTATAAGCTTATGGTAGCACAATACAAAGTAGTTCTTCAGCATTCTATCTTTTGCATCCTTTATGGTAGCTGCTACTGTAGGCGCCGTAGTTTCAAAACCTATCCCAAGGAAAATTACTGTTTTGTCAGGATTTTCTTCAGCAATTTTCAAGCAATCGACAGCAGAATATACAATTCTTACGTCACTACCACGTGATTTTTCTACAGCAAGAGTGGAAGTTGAACCTGGAACCTTGAGCATATCACCAAATGTAGTTATAATTACCTCGCTCTTTCTTGCAAATGCAATCGCCTTATCAATTTCACCATTCGGTGTTACACAAACAGGGCACCCTGGACCTGAGAGCAATCTGATATTAGGAAGAAGGAATTTCTTTATCCCGTAGCGATAAATAGACATTGTATGGGTTCCGCAGACTTCCATCAGGGAAATATCCCTACCGTGCCCTATCTTAGAAATTTCTGTCGCTAAATTCTCACAGACCCTTCTATCCCGGAATTCATCTATATATTTCATTTCTTATCTTCGTTAGTAGGTAACTCCGTTTAGAGCGTTACTATCGTTTATATCGTTATAACCGATATTTCATTCAACTTCGTTGTAACTAAATGGCCTTTCTTGCAGCATAGCACTGCTTTTTCCAGCACGAAGTGCTAAATTCCATCCTGAGCTTGTAGTGAGGGATTCGAACTGCGAAGTCGAAGGATTTCTTCCAGTACTTAGTACTTGATTCCGTTCCGCAGGAACAAATTCCAATTGCAAAACAATTAAATAAACCTTCATTCATCATCTACCCCCCCGAACATCTCCTTAAAAAGCAAAAGCGTTTCTTCTGCATCTTTTTCATCCAGTTTCTGAATAGCGAAACCCGCATGGATAATAATATAGTCACCAATTTCTGCTTCAGGGAAAAAGTCAAGCCGCACTTCCCTTTTAACACCCGAAATTTCAGCAACTCCGATTTTTCCTTTTTTTTCAATCAATTTCATTGGAACAGCAAGACACACCTTTATCTCCCATTTGAAGTGACCGAATGACGTATATCTTTATTGGTCATTAGATCATATAGTTATTAGGACTAATTGTTTAATTCATAATGAGCGTTTCGATCGTTTTGTCCGTTAATGTCGTTCACTTTTTACTTTTAATTTGATTTTCTAATTGGTAGGCTGCCAGGACTGCTTGACCTAATGATATTCCTCCATCGTTTGTTGGAACTCTACTATGTGTAAGAACATGGAATCCACTACGGGTAAGTAATCTGAATACTCTTCTCAAGAGAAACAGGTTCTGAAAAACTCCTCCACTCAGAGCAACAGTCTCTATTGAAGATGTATTTCTCAATAGTTTGCAGACATCAGCGATCATCTTAGCAACACCATTATGGAAGCGTGCAGATACTCCTGAGATATCACAGCCTTTCTCCATGTCTTCGACCACTCTTCCTATTATAGGGACCGGGTCAATTACAAAGATTCCATTTATGTTTTTAATATCAAAATCATATAAGCCTTTCTCTTTCTCATCAGCAACCATCTCGAGTTCTACCGCTGCCTGAGCGTCATATTCAACTCTTTCTCGTAGTCCAATAATTGCAGAAACTGCATCAAAAAGCCTGCCAGCACTCGATGTGAGAATAGTGTTATAGCTGGTTTTTATCATATTCAGAATTATTTTCCTCTTTCTCTTATAAAAGTATCCTGATTTCAGGACATCATCGCCTAACAATGAGTAGAGATATGATAATGCCATTTTCCATGGTTCATGGATTGCCATATCGCCACCTGGCATAGGTTGATACTTTAAGTGTCCTCTCCTCTTATAACCTTTCTTAATATTACCTGTTAAAAACTCTCCGCCCCAGATATTG
>Ga0209977_10000130_pt1 | contig 28565 bp, 22 predicted proteins | sample SumtaG_2_FD_183113 | JGI IMG/M metagenome (GOLD analysis project Ga0209977, IMG submission 183113) | Deep subsurface microbial communities from Indian Ocean to uncover new lineages of life (NeLLi) - Sumatra_00607 metaG (SPAdes) (version 2) | ecosystem: Environmental > Aquatic > Marine > Oceanic...
ATTTTCATATACAGATTCTAGAAATCCATCACCAAGCTCATTATAAACTTCTTAAAACTTCTAAGAATAATATCTGTGATTTCTTTGTATTTAAACCTATCTGTGTTCATCTGTGTGAATCTGTGGCTGAATAGTTACAAATTTAATAGAATAATCTAGATCGAGCTTCAAAGGTTTGTGCAACGTGTTGCGAACGCAGTTCTCTAGCCAGAGTTACATCCTGGTCATTTTAAGGTCTAATTTTTTTTAGTCAAGAGAAAATATTTTCTCACACGCCAACAATGCCCCCAATTTCTGCTTAACAAGAGAGCATGAAAATGTTTAAATCATTTGCATGTACAAATGAATTGGGGCATACAAGCACCGAGAAAGGTTGCTATGAGGAGGTTTTAAAATGGGCAAGGCCAAGGTATCTATTGTAAAGACGAATCCCGAACCTGAATATCACGAAATCCAGCAGGCAGTACAAAAGGCACTCGATCTGATTGGGGGTATCAAGGAGATTATCAAGCCTGGGCATTTGGTATTCATAAACCCGAGCTGGGTGGCACCACCTGTGGAGCTGGAGGCAGGATGCATCACTATCCCTGAGGTTTCGCGCACGATTGCAGATATTGTAAAGAACCTGGGGGCTCGTCCAGTGATTGCAGAATCATCTGCTGTGGGAGTAGATACAGAAAAGGTTATCCAGAGCTCAGGCTACAGAGAGCTCCGGGAGATGGGCTACGAGGTGGTTAATTTAAAGGAAACCCCTTGGGTGAAGCTTCCAACCCAAAACGGCAAGGTGTTTGAAACCTTGCCATGTTGGGAGCTAGTGCAAAAGGCTGATGTGGTCATAAGTGTGCCCAAGCTCAAGACCCACGATCAAACAGAGATGACCTGTGCCATCAAAAAGCTGAAGGGGCTTTTAACCGACCAGGGGAAAAGGGGCATGCACCAGGAGGGGCTCTTTGAGGGCGTCGTAGATCTCATGACCGTTGTAAAACCCCAGCTGGCCGTGGTGGACGCTATTGTCTGCCAGGAGGGGCTTGGCCCGATTTTCGGTAAACCCGTGGAGATGAATCTCATCATAGCAGGTAAAGACCTTGTGGCGGTGGACTCCACCTGTGCCCGGCTTATCGGGTATGAGCCCAGCGAGATACTCTTGACTGTGAACGCGGCTGCACGGGGACTGGGGGTAATGGATCCGGATCATATCGAGATCGTGGGAGAACCCTTGGACAGGGTAAGGCGTCGTTTTCTTCGCTCCATTGAGGATAATCCTGTAGAGGGTGTGGAGGGTTTTCAACTGATAGAGGGAGAAGCCACCTGTACAGGCTGTCGTAATACGGTCATGAGCGCCCTCATTGATATGCGCAATGCTGACCAGTTGATGTACTTGCCGGGTATCACAGTGGTAACCGGGAGTGCTCCGCTGCCCGAAGGTGTTCCACGGGAGAACATCGTGACTGTTGGCAAGTGTATGCCTAAAGAGAGCCAGACTGATCGGCATGTGAAAGGCTGTCCACCGAATAACGCCTTAGTTGTCAAAGCGATCATAGGCGAGAGGGCGGAGGTCAAACGGATGTATGCTGATGAGAGCCTGGACAAGACCGACGCATAAGATTACCATCAAAGAAAGGACACGGTAACGTCAAAGCAGATTCTAACTTGATCAAACAGAAGGATTCTCAATACACTTAAATCCGAAATTCGAATATTGAAATCCGAAACAATCTCAAAATCCTAATATCAAATGACCAAAACATTTCTGGCATTGGCGTAATAATCATACGAGACCGTTGGAGATATCCTTCGTTTTGAATTTAGGATTTGGAACATTCTAATTTGTTTCGGATTTAGTGCTTAGGATTTTGAATTTACAAAAACTTGATTAAGCAAAGAATCTTGACATTACATCAGCTTATCTCTTTGAATGACTTAGCCCTGTAAGAAAGGAGGCTGCCATGGAGTCTATTTTTGGTTATATGGAAAAATATGATTACGAGAACCTGTTGCTGTGCCAGGACAAGGCCCTCGATTTTAAGGCCATTATTGCGCTTCACGACACCACACTGGGACCCGCTACTGGCGGCTGCCGCATGTGGCAGTATGACAGTGAGATGGACGCCATCGAGGATGCCCTCAGATTGGCCCGTGGGATGACCTACAAATACGCGGCTGCAGGTGTCAACCTGGGCGGTGGCAAGGCTGTAATCATCGGAGATCCTAGCCGTAAAGATCGGGAACCAATCTTCCGGGCCCTGGGAAAGTTTATCAATCGCCTGGGGGGAAAGTACATCACGGGTGAGGATGTGGGCACCACCTTGAAGGACATGGAATATATTCGCATGGAGACCGAACACGTGGTCACCCTTCCCACCTATCTGGGAGGCGCAGGGGACATTGCCCCTATGACGGCCTTTGGGGTAATCTGGGCCATGCAGGCCTGTTGTAAGCGAGTTTACGGGTCTGGCAGTGCAGAGGGCAAAACAGTCACAGTCCAGGGACTGGGGGCTGTGGGGCACAATGTAGTGGAACAGCTTCACGAGCATGGGGCCAAGATGGTGGTCACAGATATTGACTCCCACAAGGTTGATGCCATGGTTAACAAATATGGCGTGGATAAGGTAGATCCAGAGACCATCTATGATGTGGACTGCGATATATTTTGCCCGTGTGCCCTGGGTGCTATTATCAACGATGACACCTTGGGGCGGCTGAAGTGTAAGATCATCTGCGGGAGCGCCAATAACCAGCTCAAGGAGGAATACCACGGCGATCTTCTGGAGCAAAAAGGTTTTGTATACGCACCTGACTACATTGCCAATGCCGGCGGGACCATCTACGATACCGATAGGTTGGGGGTTGGGGGTGTCAGTCACGAGCGAGGCAAAGAGAAGGTCTCCCGAATCTATCAAAACATGGAGCGGGTGTTCGAGATTGCTGATCGTGATAAGATCCCCACATACCTCGCTGCTGATCGGATGGCGGAGGAGAGAGTACGAGAAATCGCCAAGGTAAAAAAGTATGTGGATGAATTGAAACCCTAGTGTATATAAATTCTTCTCAAACCCTGCATTCATGAAATATTTTAGCATACTGAGAGAGTTCCAAACAAAGGGGTTTAAATTCTTTAGGGAAGGTGCCAGACCGAAGGAAAACTATACTTTAAGGCCATCAACGAAAAGGAGTACGCTTTGAAAAAGATTTACGATATCGTGGTAATCGGAGGAGGGATTATGGGCTCAAGTATCTCCTATAACCTGGCCAACGACGGATTTAATGGCAAGATTCTAGTCATTGAGAAAGATCCCACTTATGAATTTGCATCAACCACACTGAGTGCTGGTGGTGTGCGAGAGCAGTTCAGTCTTCCTGAAAATATTAAGATCTCTCAATACGGCTTAGAGATATTTGAGCACTTCGATGAGATAATGGACCTTGATGGAGATCCGGCCCATGCGGAATTCAAACAGCACGGCTACCTCTTTCTTGCCAATGAAAAAAACTATCCAGTGATCAGAGAGAATTATGACATCCAGAAAGGTCTGGGGGCACATGTGGCTTTGCTCTCCGTTGATGATCTCAAAAAACTCATTCCCCACCTAAATACCTATGATCTGATAGGTGGCTCCTTTGGTTCTCGAGACGGGTACCTCGACCCTTACGGAGTTCTGAAGGGATTTATAAAGAAGGGGAAAAAATTAGGGGTAGAATATCTCTACGAAGAGGTGACAGGGATTGAGGTCAAAAAAGAAAAGGTTGAAGGTGTCACCACCCAGAAGGGTAATGAAATCCGGTGTGAAATTGTTGTCAATGCCGCCGGACCCTATGCATCCGCTGTAGGAAAAATGGTGAGAATCGATCTACCTGTAGACCCTGTAAGAAAGATGGCCTATGTCTTCGATCCTAAAATCAAATTTGACTATGACCTACCTCTTGTAATTGATACAGATGGCCTAATGTATTTTCGTCACGAATCTGGCAAAACTATTTTGACGGGGAAATCCATCCCTGATGAACCACCTGGCTTTAATTTTGAGTGGGATAGGGATTATTACATGGATGTTGTGTGGCCTCAAGCGGCCGAGAGGATTCCCACCTTCGAAACCGCCAGATTAATCAGGGGTTGGGCGGGCCTTTATGCAATGAATAGAGTTGATGGAAATGCGATCATCGGTCATTTGGGTGACGTTAAGGGATTTTATGGCGCAGTCGGTTTTAGTGGTCATGGTCTACAGCAGTCTCCAGCGATTGGAAAGTGTCTCTCGGAGTTAATTCAGTTCGGAAAATATCAAGCTATTGATCTGTCTCGCTTTTCCTTTGATCGTTTTAAGACCGGGAAACTAGTTTTTGAAGAGGCAATGGTCTAAACGGGAAACCTTTCCCCAATCAGCACAGCTCGCCCAAAAGCAAATTGTTTCGTAAGCAATCACGGCCTGCTGGGTGATGAGGGCTTTTCTGAAGTGACTGGCGGGAGGGCGCCGTCTTTTCGCGGCTTATCAGTGGGGAAACCGCAGGCACCGACACGTCGGGGCAATGCGGAGGGGGCAAAACTCCCCCGCAGATAAGTCGCTGAAAAGACCAGCCCGGAAGCCTCGGAACTGAAAAAAAGCCCTCATCAACCTCTAAAAGCCAGCACAGATAAGAGACTCCGTGACCACTTACATTGTTTCCATCCACCCTTATCACTCTGTGACCCCGTATGCCTTGAGCACTTCCAAGACCTCAGGGAAGTCAATGCCAAGGCGCCTTGCTGTCTTGATGCTGGGGATGCCATCGCTTGTCCAGCCACGGCGTTTGTAGACCGCATCTTTTAGCTTTTCGTAGCGGTCCTCCCGATATTCTCTCAGGGCCTTGAGCTTCTCCTCGGTATTCTTGCCCTCAGGATCCAGGATACCGAACTCCTTGAGCTGCTCGTCATACCTGTCCTGTCGAGACTCATACTCCTCTATGGTAACTGGTCCCATTGCCCTGTAAGGTAGGTTGTCGTGTTCTCTCCTCCCGAACCCCTGCCTTAGATTGAATATCCTCTGGAAGTTATAGACTTTCTCACTCATCGCTATCAAATCGTCAGGTTTCGCCTGCACGCCGGTTACAGCAGAGAAATAATCCGCATACCACTGTACATGCTTCATAACCTTTGCGGGTTCTGGGGTCCCCTTGTTATCCTCAGGTACAATGTCATTCCAGGGGAGCTTGCAAAGGCCATTAAGACCGAACCAGGTCCTCCACGTGGGAAACCACCAGAGGGCCTCTGCCTTTTGCTCAAAGGTTGGCATTAAATTATTGACCATGTCCAAGAATATGAGCCATGCCTCATCATGCTGGGGGCCTTTAAGGGTGAGACCGTATCCGCCCTGCTGCGCAAGCGATTCTTTTGTCACGTATTCTGAAACCTCCAGGCCCTTGGACTCCATTCCTATGTCCTGCATAACAGTGGCATCGGCCCCAAATTTCCCTGCAAATATATCCTTCATTCTTTTTACACCCTGGCCCACTATGACGCCGGAACCCTCACCGCTGGCCATCTGGTGTATTATCTCCAAGGCAGCCCACTTGTTGCCAAAACGAAGATCCAGACCGCCAGTGGCGTTCTTGTCTATAAGGCCCATCTCGTAGCATTCCATGGCAAATGCCACTGAGGTACCCACAGAGATGGTGTCAAGACCGTAGGTATCGCAGTAAAAGTTGACCTCTATGACGAAATCAGGATCAAATATTCCCCAGTTAGAACCACAGCCCGCTATGGTTTCATATTCGGGCCCGTCGACCCACACAGCCTGTCCCTTGTATGGACCTGTCTTGAGGATGAAATCCTTAACCGCATGCGAACAGGCCACCGAGCATCCCATCCAGCAGCCGTCGAATCCTGGGTGGAACTTTTTACGGTACACCTCCTTACCAAGGTTCGGTGCATCGGGATGGCTACCTAATCGAAAGTTGGTAGTGGGAAGCAGATCGTAATCGTTCATAATATTGATCAGATGGGTTGTTCCTACCTTCGCCATCTCGTTTTGCTTGGGATCAAGGGTCCTGATCTCTTTGGTATACGTCCTTCCTCCACTCTTGAGCTTATCGAAGTCAGAGGGGTGGTTTATATCGGAGGTCATCTTAGAAAACTTGGTAACTATGGCCCTTACCTTTTTGTCCCGAAAAACGGTACCAGTACCGCCCCGACCTGCCTGTTTATAACGATAGGTCTTGCGAACGTTGTCATACCAGGAAAAATTCAGGCAACCCATCAAGGTATGCTCTGCCCCTGAGCCCGCAGACACGGTTGAAATGGCCCTAAGGTTTCCTTCACTATACCTCTCACCAAGGGCCGCACCCAGTAGGTGTGTATCGGTGGGAAACCCTTCTGCATCCTCTATCCTTACCTTGCCCCTGTCACCATCTATTACGATAATGACGTCCCCGTCGGCCTTACCTTGGATCTCCAGTGCATCCCAACCTGCAAATTTAAGATATGGGCCAAAATACCCGCCCACATTGGAATCCATAACAGATTGTGTTAGTGGTGATATGGTTACCACGATACTCTTGCCGCCACCTGGGAAAAGGGGGTTTCCGCCAAGCGGCCCGCAGGCAATGCATATCTCGTTTTCCGGATCATTCCATTTGGTTTTTTCGCTAATTGCATTCCATAACAACCACAAATCAAATCCTCGCCCACCGGTAAATATCCTTTTCATTTCATCTGTGACTGGTTTGCTCGAGATTTTATTATCAGAGATATCGATGTATAATGTTTTATTGTTATAGCCCCTTTCCACTGGACGAGTAGGATAATCAAATCTAGCTAACTCTTTTTTATGATCCCTCTCAGATGACTCCATTTTTCAACCTCCTGACTTAACATATTTTTTGGCTTTCAGATTTATCATTTCAGATTGTTTTTTAGAATTAAAAAGGAATTGTACCTTAAACCATTTCCTCTTCAAAAATAAGTTTTCCAGTTTTAAAACGATCAAAGGAAAAGCAAGATAGATCGATCGTTTGGTATTTTAAAATTTTCAATTTTCAATTTTCAATTTATTTAACTATCTCCTGACCCTTGAAATCACGATACAGATCGAAATTCCTTAAGATTTCTGGATCAACTACATTATAGCTTTCGGTTATCAACCTATATATTAATTCTGCCATACCAGGTCCAAGCATAAAGCCCTGACCGGACATACCAACAGCCTGGTAAAAATTATCCAATTCTTTCATCTTTCCAACGATCGGAAAGCCATCAGGTGTATTGGGATACAGCCCTCTCCAGGTGCGTCGGACCTTTAGATTTGCAAGCATAGGCATGATGTTTATCATTCTTCTGGCAATCATTGGTAAAAATACAGAGGTGGCTCGATTATCTGTACCCCAAATTGGTGGATCAGGAGTCAAACAAAAAACCACCTGGCCTTCAGTATTTTGGTAAAAGTAAAAATTTTTTGACCCAGGCTCTTCCCGCATATCAACAACCATTGGCCCCATAAACGGTGTTACAGGTTCAGAAATCCCTGCCTCATGAGAATCTGGTTTTACTTGAATATCAATCCCAGCCATCTGGGAAACCTCTTTTGCATATGCCCCAGCAGCATTTAACACATTGGCCGAGTGATATGCACCTTTATTCGTCTTTACTACATTAATCTTGCTCTTTTCAATATGAAATCCAACAACTGTTTCATTAAATTTAAATTCCGCGCCATACTCCAACGCTTTAAAATAACAAAACTGAGTAAACAGCAGTGGTGATGCAGAGCCGTCTTCCTGAGAATAGGTGCTGCCCCTCAATCCCTCCATATTAATTCCTGGGTTTAATTCCTTGTATTCCTCAGGAGAGAGCCATTTGATATTCAGACCTAACTCCTGTTGGATTCTCATCAGGTCTTTTAACATATTTTCATGATCTTCTGTGTAAGCGGGGAATGAATATCCATTGCTTTTCCAGTGAATATCATCTCCATAGTTATTTTTCCAGTGAGAAAAAACCTCTATACTTCTCTGGCAGACCAATATCTTTCCCTTATCTGAATGGCTTGCCCGAATACCTCCGATTGCCTTTTTGTCTTCTCCCTGTCCTGGTGAGGAAAGAGAGTCAATAATCAATACCGAGAGATTTTTTTTCGCAAACTCCATGGCCACAGGTACCCCAATTGACCCGCTTCCAACAACAATCAGGTCATATGATTTATTCATCTCTCCTACCATATAAGATATTGGAGAAAATACCGAGAGGTGCCTCTATAAAGAGGGGACGTAGTGTGTGCAACGTGACCTCTTCTACAGGTACCCCTTCATCCTTAAATAACTGCAAGATCAAATCTCCACATGTTTTAGAACCACAGGCCCCCATGCCTGCTCTGGTGATGGCCTTGATCTGATTCAAATCCCTTAAGCCTTTTCTAATCCATTTGCGAATCTCTTCAGCAGTCACCCTCTCACACCTGCACACGATTGCATCATCAGGAATTCTATCTAAGGTAGGCTTCCCTTTCGGTAGCGTAGCTTCATCCCTTTGAATCCTAAAACCTGCAACTCGTTTGGCAGTCTCTTTTGGAACTCGAACCCTTATAATCTGGGTTTTTTGTGAGGTCTTATTGAGTACTGTGTCAATAACAACTTCCTCTTGCAGAGGATTTCCCTCATAATCGGTCAATAAAACACAATCCCCTTTTTTATACTCATAGTTGTAGACTTCATAGGCAAGAGAGACCATGGGGTTGTCCGGATCGTCGCGGTAATCTACCAAGGATATCGCCAGGCCGGGACATATAAATACACATTTATTGCAACCAATACATTCATTGCTGGCAATCTGAGGTTTTCCTAATAGGGAGTCACCAGGAATAGAAATCACCCCTTTAGGGCATACAGAGACACATGGATTACAAGGGATTTCCTGGGCGCAATGGAATACCGGTGTAATATTTTCTTCATGGAAGGAATCATAATCAGGTGTGGTAATAGGTCCTGGTGGGCTGTTGAGGATATTTGCCTTTTGATACAAATCTCGTGGAATAGGCACATCCTCTACGCCAAGCTCGCGAGAAATCTCTAAACCGGCTATTTTCCCATTAAACATAGCAGATGATGCTTCAGCGATTTCCTTTGCATCACCGGCTGTAAAAACCTTCATTCCTGCCTGTTTAGCTTCCTCATAGAATTCATTCACGGGATTTAGCCCTACCGCAATTAACACGGTATCACATTCATAAGTTCTTTCTGTATCAGCTATTCTTTTAAAATCCTTATCTATTTCGCATACTGTCACTGACTCTACCCGCTCATTCCCATTGGCGCTTAAAATTGTATGCCCGGTATATATCGGAACACCTAAGCGTTTTATTTTGTCTGCATGAACCTGATATCCACTGCATTGGGGCAATGCCTCCACCACTCCGATGACATCTATGCCTGCCTGCAAAGCATGATATGCAGCGATCAATCCTACATTTCCACCTCCCACTACAAATAATCTTTTGGCAGGCCTAACAAGATCCCTATTAACCAAGGTTTGAAAGGCTCCGGCCCCATACACACCTGGCAGAGTATTTCCAGGAAATACCAGGGATCTCTCCCTTGCGCCCGCAGCATTCAAAACAGCTTTCGGATTCACAATTTTGTATTGGCTGCCATTAGCAACTATGCCCACCTTTTTATCGCTAAACACGTGCATTGCAGTGCTGTTGAGCCATACCTTCACACAGGAGCAGGTTCGAATATTGTCTTCCAGAATTTTGGCAATATCTATCCCCCTGGTTCCCGCATAACAATCATCAATCGAACCGAAAAACTTATGGGTCTGAAGAACCAGTTTTCCACCTAACCGATTTTTATCGTCAACAATGATGGTTTTAATCTCTCTTTCACCTAATTGCAGGGCTGCCGAAAGACCAGCAGGGCCCCCACCGATTATCAGGGCATCCGTGTTGGTCTCTTCAATATGTGAAAACTGATAATCTTCTATAGTTTTCGGCAACGTTGGTAAACCTTCAACGCTTTCCACAATCATATTTTCTTCTACCATGGTCATACAGGATTTTACTGGAATCCCGTTGGTAATCACCGTACACTGGGCACATTGCCCATTGGCACAAAATATGCCCTGTGCAGCGTTATCTTTTATATGATGGCCAAAAATATGAATCCCATTGGCCAAGAGGGCAGATGAAATCACCTCGCCTTTATAGGCCTGTAATTTCTGATTGTTCCAATAAAGACCTATTTTTTTCCTTTTGTGAATACTTAAAATAGGATGCTTTTTAATCCTCCATTCAGGCATTGGTCATGTCCTTATGCATTGCTACTCTATCCATTAACAGGAGAATCTCCGTTTTGTTGCAACCTTTCTTCCATTAATCGGTTGAATCGATATACGTGATTCTGAACCAGTAAATGAGCTTGAGCTGCCTGCCCTTTTTCCACCGCCTTTACGATTTCACAAAGATCTTGATAGTTTTCTCGCAGGAGTCTTTCTTCCCTGGGTAGATACCGATCAAAATAGCGATGAATGTTATCGTAAATCGTCCTGAGAACCCATTTATATATGGGATTTCCGGCGATGTGAGCCAAGGCCATATGCAGCTGGTTATCTAACCGAATAAACTCATCCCAGCCAGAGGCTCCTTCATCAAGGTGGGTTTTTGCCTCTGCCAGAAGATTTTTCAGGTACTGGATATCCTCTTTTTTGGCTCTCTCTACAGCAAGACCAGCAACAATCCCTTCCACGCCCTCCCGGAATTCGGCAAGATCCCTCAGGGAAATCCTTTCATACCGTATCAGCAGATCCAAGCTTTCACTAACCTGGTGTGTGGTCAAGGCATTCACAAAAGCCCCCCCGCTCACACCAGTCTTGATTATAATCAGGCCTTTCTGTTCCAAGACTCGTAATGCCTCCCGAAGAGTTCCCCTGCTGGTCTGAAATATTTCTTGCAACTCCCGCTCAGAGGGAAGTTTGTTTCCGGCTTTTAGTCTGCCCTGGAGTATGGCCTCCTGGATCTGATCAACCACGTCCTGAAATATTCTGTTTTGTTTTGCCTTTTGGAACATAATATTACTCCTTCTATTAGAATGGTTTAACCATTATCATATTTTTTTTATTTTTCAAAGAATATTATGAAAAGAAAAGTGAAAAGATTTGTAAGGCGTGTAACGCAGGTATTAGGAAGTGTACTATTTTAGCAAGGAATCCATTACAATATCAATCTTTCAAATAGAGTAGCTTAATGATTAACTTAGGGATATTTCAGGATATAAATTAAATCAGAGTTCGAGCCATGTTCCGATATTATTCTCCACTGCTTTTTTATAAATTTTAATAGCTGTTGCCATATCATCCATGGCTAAACCGAGATTTGCACAGATAATTTTTTCATTTTTATTTTCCCTGCCCGGCTTTTTACCTGCGGTGATTTCGCCAAGATCTGCGTAAATCTCAGGTATATGCTGAAAATATCCAAGGGATTTATAATAAAGACACTGTTCCCTGTCATCTGTGACAAACTTATCACAGTTATCAAAGGCGGACCTTTTCCAATAGGAGTCAAAGTCTACTGGAGATGCAAAAAAGCCAGGCTTTAACCAATCATCTTCAATGACAGGATTAGGATTTTTAAGTATAAGGCCTGCAGTAACAATGATGTCAGAATTCCGGACTGCCTCTTCAGGATTTCCTACAATACGTACATTCAGTCCTGTGTCTTTCCTCATTTCTTTGGCATATCTGTTGGCTGCATTCTCTAATATATCATAAGCCTTAACATCTTTAAGACCAGGCATTATGATCTTGAGCGCTTTCAAGTTCGTCCTTCCCTGAACTCCACAACCAAGGATTCCCACTGTGCTTGCATCCATATTTGCCATGTATTTTGCAGCTATGGCTGTGGCAGCACCGGTCCTCATGGCCGTAATCCAAATACAATCCATCACCGATAAGGGAACCCCTGTTTCAGGGTCATTAAGAATAAGTAGTCCGTTGATATAGGGTAAGTTTCGCTTATAATTTTCAGGATATCCGCTGACCCATTTAATCCCTGCTGAGCCAAGAGAGGGAATATAGGCAGGCATTGCATGTATAAAGGCATCGGGCATAGTATGAATTCCTGGTTTGGGTGGCATTTCTATCTTACCCAGACCTTTTTCTTTAAAGGCCTCATCCAATGCCTCAATGATCTCCTTCATGGGCAAATCTACTTTTTCAACATCCTTTTTCGATAGATAAAGCAATTTCTGTGTTTTCACTGTTTAGCCCCTCCTTCTTCACGATTTCTTGGTTGATTAACACCCTAAAGCATTCACTACCCGCTTCGCTAGAGGCGCAGAGTACGCAAAGATGAGTAGTTTTGCCTTTGTCCCGCTGGGGCGGGGCAAAGGCAAAGCGCTCAGCAGCTTCGCTGCAATAATCGCCTCTTATCGATAACCCGGCATTGGATTGACTGCGATACCGGAGGGTGGTTGTTCACTTTCTAAAATACTCAATCATTTCAAAAATATACAGAAGTAACTCAGTATGTCAACAGAAATTCGTTTACTTAAACCCTAGATCCCCATACCCTTTATAGACTTTGACCTTACCGTGGGGTATTAACTTTGAAGTTGCTTTCTGATAGTTGATTTGATATTTTCTAGATGTATGAAGAAGCCTCAGCATACGCGTGACCTGCGTTATGGAGCGGACAGCCATAACGGCTTGCAAGAGTGCCTGAGTCTGTACCTATGAGACAATCGAAACATATAGGAAAAACCCTCAAGGAAGATCCAAAAGATGCCCAAACGGTAGCGCATAAGCTTATGCTCCGTGGTGGATATATCAAACAGGCTTCAGCGGGGGTGTACACCTATATGCCCTTTCTCTTGCGCACCTTAAATAAAATCTCTCAAATTATCCGAGAAGAAATGGATGCGAACGAGTGTGAGGAACTCTTGATGCCTGCTCTTCAGCCCAAGGATCTCTGGGTGGAATCTGACAGATGGGAAGGGTATACCGACATTGATGGAATTATGTTTGCCTTTAAGGACCGGCGGGGAAGCATGGTCTGCCTGGGGCCAACCCATGAGGAAGTGATTACGGACATCGTTCGAAAAGAGGTAAGTTCCTATAAGCACCTTCCCAAGAAACTGTACCAGATTCAGACAAAATTTCGGGATGAAATCCGCCCCCGCTTTGGCTTGATGCGGCCAAGGGAATTCATAATGAAAGACGCCTACAGTTTTGACATTGATGAAGCTGGCTTAGACACCTCCTATCAAGTTATGCATGATGCCTATCACAATATCTGTAAGCGTATTGGCCTTGCATATCGCTGTGTAGAGGCTGATGCTGGGGCAATTGGTGGAAGTGATTGTCATGATTTCATGGTTTTCGCTGACACCGGAGAAGATACTATTGTATACTGTGATACCTGTGAATATGCTGCCACCCAGGAAGTAGGCGAATCTCGCCTCGAAGTATATCCACAGGACAAAGAAGAGAAACCGATGGAGGCAGTTTATGGGAAGGGACTCATCGGTGTTGAACCTCTGGCTAAGTTCTTAAACATATCGGTGTGGAAAACTACCAAAACTCTCCTATTTCAGGCGGATGATAAAGTAGTCGCTGTTATGGTCCGTGGAGATTGCGATGTGGATGAATTCAAAGTAAGAAAATTTCTCAAGTGCAATGAGCTGATACTCGCCTCTCCAGAAGTCATCAAAGAGCTTACCGGAGCTGAGGTGGGGTATGCCGGCCCTGTTGGTCTTCCTCCAGAGGTCACCGTAATTGCCGATCACTATACCCATAATCGAGTCAACTTCGAGTGTGGAGCCAATCAAACTGACTACCATTATATCAACGTAAATTTTGGACGTGACCTTCCTTTGCCTACCTTTGGCGATTTTAGACTGGCCAAACAAGATAATCTGTGTCCTCGCTGCGATAAGGGAAAACTAGAACAAGCTTACGGTATTGAGATTGGGCATATCGTTAAATTGGGAACGAAATATTCGGAAAAAATGAACTGTACCTTCCTGGATAAAGAGGGGAAATCCCATCCCATTTTTATGGGATGCTGTTGTTTAGGTGTCAGCAGAATAGCCTCTGCCGTCATTGAGCAAAACCACGACGATAACGGTATCATCTGGCCTATCCATATCGCTCCTTTTCAGGTTCATTTAATTGCCCTCAACCTTGAGAGGGAAGAAGTAAAAAATGAGGCTGAAAAACTTTACCAACAGTTGTTGGAAGAAAGGATTGATGTCTTATTTGATGACCGGGACTTGCGGGCCGGGGAAAAATTTAGTGATGCGGATCTCCTCGGTATGCCCATACGCTTGACTATCAGCAGGCGGACTTGTAAGGAGCAAAAACTCGAACTCAAGTTCCGTAACAAAAGCAAAAGCGAATTCTTAACATATGATGAAGCCTTGAAGACAATCAAAGATTCTTGTGCGTAATACAAAGGGCTGGAAAGGGATTAAATCTTTTCTCTTGAAGAGGCCTGGCAAATGAAAGACTGGACACCGCCAGAGCATTGGCTCAAAATCACCACCATCGATGCCCATACCGAAGGTGAGCCTTTCCGTGTCATCACCGGTGGATTTCCCGAATTGCCGGGTGAAAACATCTTAGTTCGTCGTCGTTATGCGAAGAGAAACCTGGATCACTTGCGGACGGCCCTCATGTGGGAACCACGCGGACATGCCGATATGTATGGCTGTATCGTTACACCGCCGGTTACACCGGAAGCAGACATAGGTGTTCTGTTCATGCACAACGAGGGTTTTAGCACCATGTGCGGCCACGGCATTATCGGTATCACCACCGTGGCCCTTGAGACCGACCTGCTGCCCATGACCTCCCCCGAAACCACCATAAAAATTGATACACCAGCCGGTTTGGTAACAGCCCATGCACGTGTGGATGAAGGGCATGTACAGAGCGTCTATTTTCACAATGTCCCATCTTTTGTGCTGGCTCTGGATGAAACGGTCGACGTACCGGGCTTGGGCAAAGTGCGCTACGATATCGCTTTTGGCGGGGCGTTTTATGCTTTTGTGCAAGCCGAAGAGGTCGGTGTGACCTGTACCCCGGCAGACTTTCGGTCGCTCATCGAGAAGGGTATGGCCATTAAGCGGTCCATAATGGCCAGTAGGCCCATCCCCCACCCCTTTGAAGAGGACCTCAGTAAAGGGGTGGGGGATGGGCCTACTGGCCTACCGCTAGCTGAAGGGGTGCATAGCCGTAACGTATGCATCTTTGCTGAGGGAGAGGTGGATCGCTGCCCGACCGGTACGGGCGTCAGCGCTCGCCTGGCTATCCATCACGCACGGGGCGAAATTGCTCTCAACCAGCCTATTGTCATTGAGAGCATTATCTGCAGCCGCTTTACAGGGCGTGTCGTCCAAACCACCACCTTCGGCCCTCACCCCGCCATTATCCCGGAAGTAGAAGGCACGGCCCATATCACCGGCCGCCACGAATTTTTGATTGACCCCAGTGACCCGCTACGGGAGGGATTTGTTCTTCGCTGAGAGGAGTCGTCAGAGAGTGTTCTCTTTTTGTGAAAAACGCTTGACAAAGCATCATTCTAAGAATTACAAGCAACAGTTGCGTTATTGGTTATTCGTTATTAGTTATCCGAATAACAAGTAACGATTAGCAAATAACAGTTGTATGAGGAGGCTACATCGTGGCAACAATAACATCCGATAATAATATAGCACACCTGGCAACAGAGAGGAATCCACAGCCTTCTGCAGCTTTTCAATATCCTGACCTCAGCTCTCCGACCAAGAGGGTCATGCTAGGGGTTAGGCGAAATACAGAAATCACACCCGAGCTTTTCCCTTTTCGTGCTGTCGCAGCTACCCGGAGCTATCAGGAAACCGAGGGGCAGCCTATCGTCACCCGTCGCGCAAAGATGCTGGAGATGATCTTAAGCCAGCAACCTGTGCGCATCCAGGAGGGAGAACTTATCGTGGGAATGAAAACCCCCAAACCCCACGGGTCTCCGGTCTTTCCAGAGATAAATTGCGCCTGGCTTGAGCAGGATATTGATACGATTTCGACTCGGAGCAATACGCCCTTTTATGTCAGCGACGAAACCAAACGAGTCCTTCGTGGAGAGGTATTCCCCTATTGGCGGGACCGCCAGATCTACAACCGGATAATGGAAGCGGTGCCTCAGGTGATTTTGGAGGCAGATTCAAGGGGCGTCATCTACAACTATTTTGCCTCCCGTACGATTGGTCATATTACCGTCGGCTATGCTAAGGTATTAAATAAAGGAATGAATGGCATCAAGGCCGATATTCAGGATGCGCTTTCCAGGCTTCATTTTGAAGATCCTGCCTATATCCACAAAAAACAATTTCTCGAAGCCGTATCCCGCTCCTGTGACGCTGTAGTTATGTTTGCAGGGCGATATGCGGCTGAGGCACGGCGTCTGGCCTCCACAGAGCAAGACTCGGAGCGAAAAACAGAGCTAATGAAAATAGCCGATATCTGTGAGCGGATACCGGCCAACCCAGCACAAACCTTCCAAGAAGCCCTGCAGTCTTTCTGGTTTACACAACTGGTTTTGAATCTTGAAACAAACGGCCATGCGATTTCCCCGGGAAGATTTGACCAGTACATGTATCCATTTTATCGATACAGCATAGATTCAGGAGAACTCACCGAAGAAACGGCCTGGGAACTGCTTGATCTGCTGTGGGTTAAACTGGACGAAATAACCATTGCCAAAGATGTGGGAGAATCTGATACGAGCAGTTCCTATCCGGAGTTTCAAAATCTGAACATCGGCGGACTTACACCGGATGACCGGGATGCCACAAATGATCTTTCCTTCATGTGTCTTAAGGCGTTGGAACATGTCAAGCTTCCTCAGCCGCAGCTTTCGGCCCAGATCAGCACAAAGACGCCGTATAGATTCCTGTTGCGCTGCTGCGAAGTCCTGAAATATGGGATGGGTTTGCCGGCTATTTTTAACAGCGACACCATAGTCCTAGGCATGGTTAACCGGGGCAAGACATTGCAGGATGCCCGCTCAGGAAGTGTCAATGGCTGTGTATCGCCCAATTGTGACGGCAAGGATCGAATGGCCTCCTCCGGATATTTTAACCTTGTCAAGTGCCTTGAACTGGCGCTGAACGATGGCATTGATCGTCTCACCGGTGAGCAATTGGGGCCCAAAACAGGCAATCCTGATCGGTTTTGTTCCTTTGATGACGTCATCAACGCATTCAGGCGGCAGGTCGCTCATTTTGTGGATTTGAAAGTCAACTATGACAACATCATACGCGATATCTATGCGACCTGCTGCCCGGTTCCTTTTACCTCGGCACTTATCGACGACTGTATCGAAAAGGCTTTGGATTGGCATAGCGGCGGCGCACGCTATAACCAGGCAGTTATATCGGGTGTTGGTTTGGGAACAGTGACCGATGCATTATCGGCCGTCAATAAACACGTTTTCATTGAGAAGAATTTTTCAATAAAGGATTTGAAAAGGGCACTGGACGAGGATTTTCGGAATCACGATGTCATCTACCACACCCTTATCAACAAAACCCCGCATTATGGAAATGATGATGATGAAGCGGATTCTTTGGCCGTCCTTGCCCAAAAGATCTTCTGTGACGAAGTGGAGCGGCACCGGGATATACAAAAGGCCCGGTATTTCGTTAATCTATTGCCGACAACTGCACATATTGCCTTGGGGAATCTGACCGGCGCAACCCCGGATGGCCGCCGTGCCCGTATGTGGCTTTCTGAAGGCATCTCCCCTGTCCAGGGTCATGATAAAAAAGGCCCGACTGCTGTTGCAAAGAGTGTTGGAAAATTAGACCATGCCCGTTGCAACGGTACATTGCTTAACATGAAGATAAGTCGCCAGGCGCTTGAAACCACGGAAGATTTGCATAAGCTGGCAGGATTAATTCGCGGTTATTTTGACCTGGGCGCGCATCACGTTCAATTCAATATCATTGATGAAAATATTCTTCGGGATGCGCAGAAACATCCTGAAAACTACCGAAGCCTTCTTATTCGTGTGGCCGGATATTCCGATTATTTTGTATTATTGAGCAAGGATATTCAGAACGAAATCATCTCCCGTACCACGCATGGCCTTTGAGTAACGATGTGACCCAAAAAGCGACCTCGCATAGTGCAGTTACCGGATTGATCTGGGATATCAAGAAATATGCCCTGCATGACGGTCCGGGTATCCGTACCACTGTCTTCTTAAAAGGCTGCCCCCTACATTGCCTGTGGTGCTGCAATCCAGAATCACAACATTTTCAACCCGAAATCATATGGCTAAAAGAGAACTGCCTCCAATGTAATCTCTGTATGGAAATTTGTCCGGCCAAGGCCATCTCTGCAGATAAGAGTGGAAAGAAAAACATTAATTCTGATCTCTGTGATAATTGTGGGCTTTGTATAAAACAATGCCTTGGCGGAGCACTTCAGTTAGCAGGCAGGTACGTAACCATCGATGAAGTTCTTTTGGAAATTGAAAAAGATGCCGTTTTCTACCACCGGACAGGTGGCGGCTTGACGCTATCCGGCGGCGAACCGCTGGCCCAACCAGTTTTTGCCCGTGAACTCCTGCGCCAGTGTAAAATCAGTGAGGGGGGGCTGCACACCGCCATCGAAACATGCGGACATGCTGATTGGCAAACACTTGCCGCGATTCTGGAATACACAGATCTATTTCTTTACGACATAAAACATATGGATTCCGGCGAGCATCACCGGTTCACCGGGGTAAGCAATGGGCTCATTCTGGAAAATGCCAAAAAGATTGCAGCAGCATCAAAGAAGCTTATTATCCGTCTGGCATTAATCCCGGGTTATAATGACTCGGAAGAAAACATAGTCAAAACAGCTGCATTTGCAAGCAGCTTGCCAGGTGTGGAGGAACTAGACATCCTGCCCTATCACCGACTGGGAGAACCCAAATATATGCGTCTGGGGAAAAAGTATCGCCTTACCGGGACCAGCGCTTTTCCTCAAGAGCGCCTGGGTCCCATACGTGGCATCATAGAAAACCATGGTCTTCGCGTGAAGATTGGGGGGTAGGAAGCAGCGCGGCAAAATTTCACTCTATAATGCTTACATATCCCTCTGTGGCATTGACCTTAACATGCTGGCCGGTTTTCAGCATCTTGAACTCATCATCACTTAAGGTAACGACAGGTATCTCTTTGCCGTAAAAATGTTTAATAACGATTGGACCTGTTGCCAAGATCGGTTCTGTTCTCATATTAATAATGGCAGCCGGCGCCTTATCCACCCTGGCCAGTTCCAACATGATAAGCGAACCGGTACTCGATCCCTTGCCAAAGGGAAAGGCAAGGACTCTGCCCGAGATAGATTGGCCAAAAAGCTCGTGTCGAGGGTCATTGATGCAGCCAGTTTCAGGGTCTACACTGCCCCAAAAGCTAATGGGTTGAGCACTTACCATGACTTCCCCATCGCACTTTCCAGGTACCACACAACGTCCTGTTAGTTTTTTCTCCATAGGGACTCCTTTCGGCATAGCTTTCCATTAACAGCGGTCTCAACGCATTCTTCGAGACTTCCAAAAATCACGTCAAGCCCTGTCTGAGAAAAACAGTAATAGGCAAACTTGCCGGAATTGGTCATGGCGCCATTAAAATGCCAGGTTTCTTTGGGGTATTGCAAGGGACATACATCGGTAAACACCATCACCCCTGAATCGGTCAGATCTTTAAGCATTCCACAGTCTTTTATCCATCCAAAAACAGATCGGCTTGTAATGGCCCAGAACGTAACGGACCTATTGACTTTTCTGCCCTCCATGAGCTGGGCCAATTCTCTAAACTCCACAAAAGAAAAGTGTGGACAACCAACGATGATAAAATCCGCTATATCTTTTTTAGCTGTCGAAAGCCTCTCTTCGGCATCCTGAATCATTTTAGGCGTTATTTGAAAAATCTCTTTTGGTTTCGTGTCTTGAAGGCACATTTCCAAAGTCTGGGCTTCCGGTGTTACGCCGATGATGTGTAAAAGGCCGACCGCGCCGGATGAGGCGGCCGCGGCACACAGCCCCTTCAGGGAGTCAATTTTCACATCTTGTGGAATCCCCTTGATTGCCACAACGCGGTCACCAGCCATTTCACCGATCAAAAATCCCAGAAGAGGGTAGATGGCCCTATTTTCAAACATTTCCATGCTGATTTCTTTGAGATGAATCAATACCTCGGCTTTTCGATTCTCCGTCAAATGAAGACCGAATTTTGGAACCTTTCCGATGATGGCCGCACAGATGTCCATGAGGTCTCCATAACGGTTGGTTCTCGCCCCGATTATCGAGTTAGCAAAAGCAATTGCGTTGGATTCCCCCCAGGCGATCTGTTCACCAAATCGAGGAATTATCCCCTGCTGATAGGGCACACACGTCCATGTGGGCGTCGCCCCCATTCTAAGATAGGCGTTTTCCAATCTTCTGCTTTTGTCCAGAAGCTTCATAGGTGCTCGATATTCCTTCCATCTTTCAAGATCAATAGCGCTGGGATTAAGGGATGTTGGAACTGCCACTTTCCCTCCCAAATCTGCCAGACGCTCCGCAAACTCCACTCCTGCATCAACCATGTAGATTGTCATATCGATATGCACCTGCGACACCCTCATCATCTCTTCGGCGCCAAACAGATCGCCCAAATCGACCAAAACCGACAGGGCAATTCGAGGAGCTTCCCCATGCTTGCCTTTGAGGATTTTTTGCTCGTGACCCGTCAAACGCATTAAGACCTACTCCTTTTGCAAAATACTAGAACCAGCTGTAAATGTTGCGTGGGCATTCAGCCGTCACCATTGAGCTACCAACCAAATCCCATGAACCGCATCAAGATTACAAAAACGGTTTTTCAGCCAATTAACGGACCAGGTGAAACATACTGGCCTGGGACCCACCATCGACCTTTATATCTTCCCCGGTGATGTAGCTGGAATCGTCCGAGGCAAGAAAAATAGCAACTCTGGCCATCTCTTCTGGTGTTCCATGCCGATTCTTTGGGATAGCCTTATTTCTTGCTTCCAAAAGCTCTTCAGTGGGATAGGCCTCTCTTTGTAAAGGGGCCATCACCGGTCCGGGACTGCGTGCATTGACCCGGATGCCGTATTTTGCCCATGCGACAGCAAAGAGATGGGTCAGCCCGATTACGCCGGCCTTGCTCGGCGTATAAGCACCACTGTTGATCTCAGGTATGTGTCCGGAAATTGAAGCCACATTGATGATCGACCCACCAGATTTTTTTTCGATCATGTATCGCCCAACAGCCTGGCAGCAGAGAAATACACCCTTTAGATTAACTTCGATAACCCTGTCCCAATCTTCTTCCCTTAGATTTTCAATAGGGCCGGCAACCAAAAGCCCGGCGTTATTGACCAGAATGTCGATTTTTCCAAAGGTGCCTAATGTCTGCCGGATCATCCGGTCTACATCATTTCTCTTTGAAACGTCTCCCTGTACAACGATGGCGCGGCGATCCAGGGCCTGGATTTAATTTGCGACGGCCCCTGCCCCTTCCATGTTTCGATGGTAGTTTACTACAACATCGGCACCGGCCTCAGCCAAGCCCAGGGCGATACCCTTTCCGATCCCCTGGCTGGCACCCGTTACGATTGCGATATTATTTTCGAGTTTCAAATGACACTCCTTTCCGGCTTGTCCGGGTTAGGATTTAATAACAAGTTTCTCAAATACATCCTCATCCAACTCAACGCCGAAACCAGGTCCATCCGGAACCTTAACGCAGCCATCTTTTACTTCGAATCTATGTTTCAGGACATTTTCTTTGAGAAGAGAGAGCTCGGTGAATTCACTTGCTAGCGGATGGATCTTCATTGAAGCTGCAAAGTGCAATTTGGCTGCTATAGAAAACCCAGGTTCAACTTCAGTTCCAGCTATGCAGGGGAGTCCTACGGACTCAGCAACTGCTTCGATTTTTTTCCCTAATGCTAATCCGCATGACTTGGCCATCTTAATGTTTAAGATATCAGCTGCTCCATACTCGGCAATTTTAATAACGTCTTGAGGTGTCCATATGCTCTCATCAGCCATTAAAGGGATACCGATTGAGTTTCGAATGTGCGCCATTCCTTTCAAATCCCAGCTTGGTATAGGTTGTTCTAATAATTGGAGATCACAATCCTCGATTTCCTTCATAACCTTAATGGTTCCGATCGTAGTCCAGGCAGCGTTTGGATCTAACCTCAAACTAATGTTATCCCCCAACGCCTCACGAACGGTCTTGATCCTTTTAATATCTAACGCCATATCATCAGAGCCTTTTATCTTTATAACTCTAAATCCGATTTTCAAAACATCCAGGGCACTTTGAGCCATAACTTCCGGAGTATCAATGCCAATTTCTGAGGCAACCGGTATTTCATCGCGGAAACAACCACCCAGTAACGTATAGACCGGAACATTGAGGATCTTTCCAACGAGATCGTGCAAAGCAAGATCAACACCCTCTTTTACGCATGTTATTTTTGCCAGATTCGCATCAATGATCGACATAATGTGGTTAATATTTAGTGGATCATGACCGATAATCCGGGGAGCTACATATTTCTCAATCGTCGAACTCACCGACTCCAAGGTTTCACCATAGAATTCAGGTTCCCATGCGCATGCTTCTCCGAATCCTATTGTTCCATCGTCTGCATAAATTTTAACCAGGACGGCGTTTGATGTAATTAAGTGGGTGTATGCATCCGCAAAATTCCTGATTGGAACGCCAAAAGGAATAGCCTCAACTTTAGTTATCTTCATATCACACTTCCTTTTTACCAATATATTGTACCAGCAAATTGATCATCTGCTTCATATGGTCTACTTAATTTTTATTTTTATACTCTAAGAAATATTTTGTCAAAACCTTTCATCCAGGCCTGGATATTCAATAAAGCTAACAAAATCGAATATCCAGAGAGGCAAATGTTATCTTGACACAATTTCATGCCTGTGTTACACGACATAATGCAGGCCATGAGGTTTGCACAAACCAGAAAGGCCAGTCTAGAGAAAGGAGGTGAGGAAAGATCAAGAAAGGCTGAGGTAGTCGAGGTGAAAAACGGCTTTGATATGAAAATTTAAGGAGGCAAAAGAAAGGAGACAAAATAATGAGAAGACATGTATATACGATGATAACTGCCATCTTGGCGGTTTTACTGATTGGTGTTGGTTCTGCAACTGCTGCAGAAACCTTCAAAGTCGGTATCTTGTGTCCCATCACAGGAACGCAGGCTGTGATGTCTGAAGATCTGATAACCGGATTTAAATTGGCACAAGAGGAAATCAATGCAGCCGGTGGCGTATTGGGAAGACCAGTAGAATTGATCATCGAAGATACCGAAACCCGGCCTGCACCCGGAATGGATGCTGCACGAAAATTAATAGGGGTGGATAGGGTAAAGATCATATCAGGTGGGTTTTCCAGTGGTGTGGCCTTACCCATTGCCAAGTACTGTCAAAAGAATGGCATTCTTGCGGTGCTCCAGCCACCAACTTCTCCACTTTTCCGTGATGTAGGTGATTACATCTTCCTGACCAATGTATTGGACAACTATAAGGGCAAGGTCATTGCTGATTTCGCCGTGGCAGACTCGGGGAAAAAGAAATTTGCTTTGATGTTTATGAACAACGCCTTTGGTATGGCCCTGAGAGAAGAAACCATTAAAAATTTAAAAGCTCAGGGAGCTGAAATTATCACTGATGTGGTTTATGAATTGAATAAAGTAGACTATAAGGCGGAACTCCAAAGATTGGCTGCAAAAAAACCTGAGGCGGTCATAGCCACGTATTATGCCAAAGAAGGAATGGTGAGCGCTAAACAAGCCTTTGAAATGGGAATTCTCAACGTGGATCAAGTGCCCTGGTATGTACCTGAAATGGGTACAAGTTTTGCTTCTGCATTGAAGGAAATCCCGAAAGTTGTTGAAGGGATAAAAGGTCTTGATCCCCTGGCACCAGGTTCTCTCTATTTTGAGAAATTTAAAAAGAAAATGGGACGTGATCCATTCACCGCCTATGCAGCCATGAACTACGATGCCTTAATTCTAATCGCAATGGCTGCCAATTTCGCCCAATCTACAGACCCAAAAGCTATCCGAGATAATTTGTGGAGAGTTGCTGACTGGTACCGAGGCCAATCCACCGGAGGGGATAAACGGTTTGACAAAGACGGCATGCAGGGTTTCGGGCAATATCAAAAAATCATTATAAAAAGCGGAAAACTTGTACCTTATAAAAAATGAAAACTGTTACTACCAACCCAAATTGTCTCGATGGGAAAGAATGATGAAGTGATAGTGTAGTTGACCCCACCGATCCTTCCCGGGTCGGTGGGGTCTAGTTTTGTTGGTTACGTCAATAACTATTGTTCACTCTCGGCCCAGATTGCACTAACTAAATGTCTGGGAATTTCTACAACTTATTGAAGTCAAAACGACTTTTTGTAGCTTCAAGTTTTCGCCTCGATCATGGAATAATGGAATGTTGGAATGATGGAATAATGGGCAGAAAAAGCGGCAGACCCATCATTCCAGTACTCCATTATTCACTGGCCCAGACCTGGCTTACAAGGACCGAATTTTATGACTTCGGCTCCCGAAGTATGGCAAGGAGAGCATTGTATTCCAGGCAACTCGCGCTAGGGCGGGCCAATGTTCCAGTTGGGGCGAAGCCCCTGAGTTCAAAAGTTGGTGGTCTAATACATGGACATTTCTCAGATTCTTGCAAATAGCTTAGTCAGAGGAGCCGAACTGAGCCTGCTGGCTATTGGTCTCACTATGGTTTATGATATCTTGAAATTTGCCAACTTTTCTCATCCTGATTATGCCATTTTGGGTGCCTTTTTAGCTTATTTATTTAAACAGACAATTGGTTTAAACCTATTTGTTTCAGTAATTTTAGCCGCCTTTATTACCGGAATAGTTGGGATTTGTATAGACAAAGTTATTTTCAAACGCCTGCGAATAATGGGGGCTAAGCCGGTAACTTTAATGATAACCTCTCTGGGTATCGCCATTGCTTTAAGGAATATTTTGCGATTAATATGGACCAGTCACACGAAGACATATGGAATGCCGCTAAGAAAGCCCATTGAGATATTGGGGGCAAGGGTAACTCCTCTTCAAATAGGAATAATATCCGTATGCTTAATTTCTATGATCGCATTTCATCTAATATTGCATCGAACAAAATTCGGAAAAGCACTGCGGGCAATCTCTGACAATAGGGAACTGGCCAGCGCCTGTGCCATTGACTCTGAGAAAATGATCAAGTGGATGTGGTTTTTAGCTAGTTCCTATGCGGCTATAGGAGGATCTATGATTGCCATGGAGCACCTCCTTTATCCCAGATTGGGATTTGATATTATAATTCCGGTATTTTGTGCTGCTATATTAGGGGGGATTGGCAATCCATATGGGGCCATGTTGGGGGCGCTAACTTTGGCCCTGGCTGAAAATATTGTTCTGGCCCTTGATTTTGGTTTTTTAGTAAATTTAGGCGGATTATTCGAGGTGGGTTCGATTCAAATAAGTACAGGTTATAAACCGGCAATCAGCTTTGTTATTTTAATAATTGTTTTAATCTTGAAGCCAACCGGAATATTACGGAAGAAATAAGATGCCTATAATAAACTTTCTCATATATCTTTTAACCATGATCGGCATATATAGCCTGCTTGCCATGAGCCTTAACCTTCAAGTTGGTTTTACGGGTCTAATAAATTTTGGCCATGTTGCCTTTTTCTGTATAGGTGCTTACACGGCATCGCTTTTAGTGGTCAAAGCTGGAGCACCCATAATAATTGGTTTTCTGGGGGGAATGGCTCTAAGCGGACTGCTAGGTTATTTAATGAGTATTCCAACAAAATCTTTAAAGTCTGATTATTGGGCAATCGCAACTCTTGCCAGTGGAGAGGTGGTTAGGCTAATCGCTCTGAATGAAGGCTGGCTGACCGCGGGTCCTTTCGGAGTTATGAGCATTCCTCAACCTTTAGAGTGGCTCTTTTCCAAAGATACTTATCCCCTTTTCTACCTCCTTTTGGTTATCGCCTGCATGGTAATAGTCTACTTTTTTTTATCATTGCTAACGAATTCTCCATTCGGAAGGAATCTTAAAACAATTAGGGATGAGGAAGAGCTATGCTTGAGCCTGGGGAAAGACACTCAGAAATTAAAGCTGCAGGCGATGGTTGTTGCTGGAATGGTCGCAGGCCTGGCTGGTGCGCTATTTGCTTTTTATATAACCTATATTTCTCCAGAAAACTTCAAACCTATCGAAACTTTTCTTATATGGGCCATGATTATAGTAGGGGGAAGAGGAAACCATCTTGGTGCTATTGTTGGTGCTGTGGTCATTCAGTTGTTTAATGTCTCTACGAGATTCATTGGTGGTTACCTACCGTTTGGTGCCGATTTTATGGCATCGCTAAGAATGGTTATAATCGGCCTTTTGATAATCTTGTTTCTTTTGTATCGACCTGAGGGCTTGGCAAAGGAGGGAAAGAAGGTTTACGATTTAAAAAGTAGGGATGTAGGGTGAACAATTCTATGTTAACGATCACAAATCTACAAAAGAATTTTGGTAGCCTAAAGGCACTGGATCGGGTGTCACTTGAAGTTGAAAGCGATTCTATAGTAGGGCTAATAGGGCCTAACGGTTCGGGAAAAACTACGTTATTCAACGTAGTTTCAGGTTTTTATGAAAAGGATGGCGGGGAAATCTATTTTAAAGGAGAGAGGATAGACGGCCTAACACCTGATAAAATTGCAAAAAAGGGGCTCTGCCGGACTTTTCAGGTAAGCAAAGCACCTGAGAAATTGACCGTATTGGAAAATATGATGCTGGCAGCAAAGAGTCAGGTAGGAGAGAATCCATTTAGCGCGGTCTTTATGCGCCCTCGGGTCCATAAGTCAGAAAAATCAAATTTAAATAGAGCGATGGATCTGCTTGAAATGTTGCAGCTTACTGATTTGAAAAATGAATATACCAGCGATCTATCAGGGGGACAGAAAAAGCTACTGTCGCTGGGAAGGGTCTTTATGTTGGATTCCGATCTGATATTACTGGATGAGCCTACTGCCGGTGTGAATCTGACTTTAATCATGGAGTTACTTAAGGTGATAAGAGAACTCCAAAAAAAGGAACATAAATCTTTCTTCATAATTGAGCATAGCATGAAGGTCATCAGTGATATCTGTGATAAAGTTTATGTATTGAACTTTGGGAGAAAAATGGCTGAAGGAACCCCAGAGGAGATTCAACAGAATGAACAGGTCCTGAAAGCATATCTGAGCGGCGCTTGAGGGAGCCTGTTTCGGGAGGTTTAAGCAGGATGCCTTTATTAGAGGTAAATAATATAGCTTCAGGTTATGGACGTACGGAGGTCCTACATGGTGTCTCCATGTATGTTGATCAAGATGAGGTTGTGACAATCATTGGACCCAATGGAGCTGGAAAATCAACCTTGTTCAAAACAATAATGGGATATCTAATACCCAATGCTGGAAATATTCTATATTCGGAAGAAGATGTGACCACATTAGAGCCGAATAAAAAAGTGGGAATAGGTATGGCCTATGTTCCACAGCTTGAGAATACTTTCCCTTCTCTCACGGTTCAAGAAAATTTGGAAATGGGGGGTTACTCAAAAGATAGGGAAGCGGTAAGAAAAAGAATAGAAAGTGCTTACAGTACTTTTCCGGTATTGAAAGAAAAGAGAAATAAGAGGGTGCACACACTCAGTGGTGGGGAGAGGCAAATGCTGGGCATGAGTAGGGCGCTCATGACTGAACCAGATCTTTTATTGTTAGATGAGCCATCTGCCGGGCTAGCCCCGAAAGTTGCGGATGCAGTATTTAATCAAATTAACAATTTGCATAAAATGGGGATAGGAATCATAATTATTGAACAAGATGCTCATAAGTCCTTGAGTATATCTGATAGAGGATATGTTTTGGCTATGGGACAGAACTATTTTGACGGCTCGGCTGATAAGATCCTGAGTAATGAGCAGATAAGAGAAGCCTTCTTAGGTGGCTAGCTTCTGGTGAGGAATCTTGAGAAAAGATTTGGTAAATGGAAATGGCATTATCTTTGATATCAAAAAATATGCGATTCATGATGGGCCAGGAATTCGCACCACTATCTTTTTCAAGGGTTGCCCCTTAGATTGCTGGTGGTGTCACAATCCCGAGGGCCTGGCTATGTCGGCACAGGGAATATATCGTAAAGATCGGTGTATTGGCTGCGGAGAATGTATCAATGTCTGTCCAGAGGGCGCTATTGCACTTTCATCTTCGGGAGTAATTACGGATCAGTCTAAATGTGTTCACTGCGGTATCTGTGCAGAAACATGCCCTGCGGAGGCCCGTGAGCTAATTGGAAAAGTGGTGACTGTTGATCATGTAGTTGGAGAAATTAAAAAAGATATCCTATTTTATGATGAATCCGGTGGTGGAGTCACCTTTTCCGGTGGTGAGCCCCTGATGCAGCCTGATTTCCTTCTGGGGCTTCTTGATGCCTGTGGAGAACTGGACATCCACAGAACAGTGGATACCATGG
>Ga0209977_10000131_pt1 | contig 28558 bp, 39 predicted proteins | sample SumtaG_2_FD_183113 | JGI IMG/M metagenome (GOLD analysis project Ga0209977, IMG submission 183113) | Deep subsurface microbial communities from Indian Ocean to uncover new lineages of life (NeLLi) - Sumatra_00607 metaG (SPAdes) (version 2) | ecosystem: Environmental > Aquatic > Marine > Oceanic...
ATACCCCAAAGAGTACTACCAGAGATAAGAGGGATAAACCCTCTTCTTCAGTACAAGAAGTCTTTGAAGCTATGAGAGCCTACTTTGGATATCCGGATAAGATAACTCAGGATCCAATCCCAAGTTATGGCAGGGAAGGGAAGGCGATTAAAACGCTATTAGACCGCGGCTTCTCGATTCCGGATATCTTAGAGTGCTGGATGGAGAAATGCAGGAAAGCGGACGGCTTCAAATCAATGACCTTCGTTAATGAGGATATAAAGGCTAAAGGCAGCGCGATTAATAAATATGCCGGCGGGAAATACGGTCATATGGTACAGAGATGACCTGGAAACCTAAGAGAGTAGGCTATGGTAACGAACCATCCTACTACCGGGAAGATAACGGGTGCCGATATTTTGAGAGGTGCCTGCATTGCTATTTCCTTGAATGTCTGTATGTTCTAAGGAAGGGGGAACGGCAAGTGGCGATCAGGAAACGAAACGGAGGGGCAAAATGAAAGTATCAGAACTTATCAAGGTTGGGGATGAGATAAGGAACTGTGAGGATATACCTCTTTTGGTAACTTCGGCGGTGCCAGGGCGGTATGGATTGCTTGTTAAAGGTAGGTTTGATGACGAGGATTTGTATGAAGCCTTTGCTCCTTATGAGTTAGCAGCTAGTCAGTGTATGGCAGATTGGCGTGGTTGGAGCAGTCGGGCACATCTGGTACTCCCGAATCGAATGTGGTTGGGTACTGTAAGCCTATGGCGGAGTGACTCTAGAGACACCATCGAGGAATACGATGCCATGTGGGAAGAGACACTGGAACTGATGAGTTCGGGGGCACAATGAGACGGCTATGGTTCCTATTTATCTGGACAGTTCTGGGTCCGTATAACAGGGGGGATTTCCCGAAGAGGTGAGTGCGATGAAGGTATTAGGTGTTGATCCCGGAAGTCGTGTCATCGGCTATGCGATATTAGATACTGGAGATGAATTACTCGGGTTCGGTGAGCATAGCTTTCACAAGAAGGAATACCTAGATAGATTCATTACGCTTGAAGCTACGCTCGACTGGATATTTCAAGTTTACCCGAATATAGACGAAGTGGCCGTAGAACAGGCTGTGCGTTTCCGTGATAGAAAGATAGCAGAGCTTGAAGTTGCGGTCAGAATAATTAAAAAGTGGGCTCAGAGGCAGAAGAAGAGAATAGGCTTATATTACCCGGCTACCTGGAAGGCCGGCGTAACCGGTAAATCCAAGGCCACTAAAGACAACGTGGCGAGGATTGTCTGCCTTCACTTTCCCCAGGTGCGGGAAGAAAGCGATCACGTCACCGATGCAATCGCCATCGGTATGTACCACCGGGCCAGAAGAAAGACAGATTTAATGGTAGAAGCTACCGCACAGGGTAAGGTGTGGGAAGGAGAAATATGATCAGGCAGGAGCAGATAAGGGAAGGGATGGAGGCTACGATATGCACCTTTTGTGCAATAACTGATTGCAAACTAGAAGAGGTGTGTGGGAATTGTTCAAATTTAGCTGAGGGAATTATCAAGAAGCAGGACTCTCAAGGTGTAGTGATAAAGGTGGAGAGGGAGACGGATGAAGAGCTGAGAGAAAGGCATGCACTCGAGTATCGTCAGGGTAGCACTAATATGACGTATGCTACTTGGACTATCGCGCGAGATATGTTTCCTAGAGAACTTGCAGCAGTAGAGCCATTGATAGATACCAGAATAATAGCTGAATTAGAAAGTGGGGGAACTGCCGATATGACACCACCGTCGCTGAATGAAAGGGAGGAATGATGCCCGACCGTAGTGCTCAAGTTAGCAAGAGGCAGGAGAGAGAGAGGGTCAAGTCGCAGGCCCTGTTCCTTGCTTATAAGAATATGGGACCTGATCGAACGTTAGAGAAGTTACACGAAATGTGCCTCTATATTGGGCTGAAACTCGCCGTTAATACCATTAAGAGATATTCTGTTAAGTATGGGTGGCAGAGGCAAATACTCGAATTACAGTCGAAGGAAGCCGAAGAAAGGGAAAGTGACGTAGCCCGGTTAGTAGACGATATGAACAAACAGGATGCCAGCTTAGCTCAGGGAATGAAAGGCCTTGTCGCAGCCGGCATTAACTTTAAGAGGGAACATATCAAGAAGAAGGCCGGTACTGACGTTCAGGTCTTGGAGATGGAATTCAAGGATATTACCAACCTTGCCAGGACCGCACAGCAGATTGAACGATTGGCAAGGGGGGAAGCCACGTCAAGGACCGAGGTGTGGACTTCAGTGGCCTCTACGGTGGTGAGGGAATTCGTCCTGATCTTTATGGCCGTGAATGACATAGAAGATAGAGACCAGAGGAAAGACGAGTTCGTCCGGCTGGGTGACGAAATGATGATGCGGTATTACTCTGAGGCTACCAAGAGAAGCCTGGAATATCATGGTAAGGATTAATCGCTTTCAAGAGTGGTTTGCCTTATGGCAATACTGCCGGGAAAACAGGGAAGAATTAGAACGTAGAGGCATTATGATTGCCCTGGTGTATGCTTTACAGAGACATTGGGCAAAAGTCATAGAAACTGAGCCTCTCAGGTCAATGAGGAGACTAGCAAAATAAGAAAGTAGTGTTATAAGAGGTAGGTAAAATGAAAGATATGCTGATAATCAAAGCGACCCAACTGGGTGACAAATTTCCAAGTTATGAAGTGATCTACAATGCTGATTTCAGGCCGTTGGTTGATGGAGTAGGCGTTTGCCTTGATGAGCGCCGGTTGTTTGAGACCTGGCTTCATACTGCGTCGTATATCGTGAACGGCAAAATCAGTTAATCAACAAAGGCTTGACAGTGGCTATGTGGTGTGGTAGCATTTTAACAATAGGATGAATTTGGGGGTGAGACCCGATGTGCGAGATCGTCTTAGTGGTGTGGAACGCCCGCACAGGTGGCACACCAGCCCCCAATTTATCGAATAGTCAGCTACCAGTGTCGAGTCTGGACAAAAGACTATGTAATACTAGCTGGCTCCGGTAAGGGTGGGGTTGTGTGATGCTCAACTGATGAGAGGTTAAAAGAAACCAATCCCACCCAGAGCCGAGAAAGGAGAATAAAGATGGAACCAACAGAAGCACAGATTAAAGAGTTCTGGGAGAAGATAGGATTACCTTATTCTGGCTATGGCAATGCTGAGAGAGAAAAAGCCAAGAGCCTGCCCCCGATAGACCTCAACAACCTCTTTAAGTATGCTGTGCCACTATTACGAAACTTATCAGAAGATAACACGCTTCAAGACATTGAGTTCCATTGGCAGGGTATTAATATTAGTAACCTAGTCGAATGTAATTTGGTATTTGATGAAGCACAGTTTGATGGTACAGATAAAGACCCTGCTCTTGCTCTATTCTGGGCAATCTGGGAAGTATTGAAGGAGGCATAAATGACATTAAGGGAAGAGATAGCAAAATATCAAATGGAGTTGTATTGCTTCAGTAAGGGATGGGAAGTGGATGATTGGTATGACCTACCCGATGAAGTTCACGAAAAATATAGAAGTGAGGCTGACCAAATCCTCGCCAAAGTAAAAGAGCATCTGGAGAAAGTGGAAAAACCAGTAGCTTATTATCCCGATGATGGGATTGCCTTCTCGGCATATAGGAACGGCTATCAAGCCCAACTTGAAGCCATAATCAAATCACTAGAGGAGTAAGAATGGCAAAGATAACTGAAACCACCGATGAGAAAACTGGTATAACAACTCTAAAGAGACGATATTCTACCACAGTATTTGCACCATTTAAGGTTGATGTTCCTTATCGATTCGACAAAAGATTAATAGCAGAGATAAGTGAAGGTACGATTGTAGGCTTCAGTGCCTTGGCTGATTTCTGTGGTGCAACGCCTGATGACATAGAAAGAGCAATTAAGTTTCTACAAAAGGTGATTGATGTTATGAGGGAGAATAAATAATGGCAGAAGATAAAGCAGCAAGCCAGTTCTATTGTTTTAAGTGCAAGAGGACATTCCCGCTTGAAAAAGAAGAGGGGAAAATAACTTATGCTGATGGTATCTGTGGTGATTGCCTAGTAGAAGATGATGTTAGGCTGACACGGGAGGAATACATAAAGGCGTTCACTGATAGGGGCATACCAGAGGTCTGTGCAGTTTACGATGAAGATACGATAGCTGCCCTCGATGAACAGATAGACAAGATGCTAAGGCTCGGTTATATCAAGCCCACTGAGGCACCAGCTTTATTGAGTGAGGATAACATGACTATAGACGAAGCTATCGAAATTCTAACACCCTTGACTGATGCAGACACAACACCATTAACTTACGGTGAAACGGAATCCATCAAGCTAGGCATCGCAGCCCTGAAACTGGTAAGAAATAACGATGATGCGCCTTTGCTACCAGGGGAAACAGTACCAAATGAGACTTTAGATCGGGATTAGATTGGAGGGTTTAAGGATGAAATTCAGAAAGAAACCAATAGTGGTAGAGGCGGAGCAATTCCGCAAAGACAAAATACCTTACCCAGAGGGTGTCTATATCGGCAGTTCTTACTGCACTACGCAAGATGGGGGTGAGTGGTGTGAGCTACACAAGGCTTATCACATTTACCCTATATATTGCATTAAGACGCTCGAAGGAGAGCACGTTGTCTCCCATCTAGACTGGATTATTACGGGGGTTCAAGGTGAGAAATACCCTTGTAAACCAGACATATTTGAACAGACCTATGAGCAAGTAGCCTGAATCTACCGTTTAGAGGGGGATTATGAAACCTATTATATTCTCAACTGATATGATAAGAGCTATCTTGGATGGCAAAAAGACTATGACCAGAAGGATTATTAAGCCACAGCCAGAACAATCCCCTAATGCTGAGTGTGATATTAAATGGGGATTCCAGTATTACAACAAAGCACACTTAGAAGACGTGATCTCACGCTGTCCCTTTGGTCAAGTAGGTGACAGGCTGTGGGTAAGAGAGACATTTTCATTAAGAAACGACGGCCAACAAGTGATGCACAAAGAAGGGTACTTAGAAATCATAAAAGCCCTAGAAATACCAGACCTCAATATTAAGTGGAAACCCTCAATCCATATGCCACGCTGGGCATCCAGAATAACCCTAGAGATTACAGAAGTCAGGGTTGGGAGGCAATTAGATATCACACTCCAAGATGCTATTGCCGAGGGCTTCGGAGGTGAAAGGGAATTCAACGAGACATTCCTTCGGCTCAATCCGAATCTAAGGGAAGAGAATCCTTGGGTCTGGGTAATTAGTTTTAAGCAGCTACCCAATGGAACTTAATATAGTGGCAGTTGGGATGACAATCGAACACGATGGGGAAACTATGCTATTTCTCGGGGAAGATTTGCCCCCTGATTGCGTAGTGGTTTTTATGGACAAAGACTCCTGGGAGATATTAAAGAAGCAGCTACCCAGTAAAGAGAGTGAAGCCGATGAAGGATAAGGGATGAAGCAGATATTTATAATTTTAATGTATCTAAGTGCAGTGGTAATTGCCAATTTGACTGTAGCACATTTTGGCACTATGGCAGTTCTGCCTGTGGCATTCGTTCTTATCGGGTTCGATCTAACGGCAAGGGATTACTTGCATGAGGTATGGCAAGGCAAGCTATGGTTAAGGATGTTCCTTTTAATTGGCTCTGGGTCGCTGCTATCTTGGGTCTTAAATAGAGATGCTGGGCAGGTCGCTCTCGCATCATTTCTAGCCTTTGCTGGCGCCGGCCTTGTAGACACAATTATATATAGCATATTACATAAAAGGCTCTTTCTTATCAGAGTGAATGGTAGCAATTTATTCAGCTCTTTTACCGACTCCGCTTTATTTTTAACTATAGCGTTTAACTCATTTATGCCGTTCCTAATTATGCAACAGTTTGCTGTTAAGGTGGGAGGAGGGTTCCTATGGTCGCTGGCGCTAAGTAAATTCAGAGAACGCAAATGAAAGTGTACTGGGGAATGACAGCCACTAGAAGTTATATAAGAACTATTCCGGCGGATGAATCAGTGATGATTTCTGCAGGTAGCCTTTGGAATGATAAAAGAAAGTCGCCCGGGTTTATCGACAAACGCTACTGGATATGGCCAGATTTCGCCTTAGACTCCGGTGGCTTTGTAGCTTTGAATAAATGGGGCGATTATCCATTTACCGCCGAAGATTATTTGAATTTAATAGACCATATGCAACCATCGTGGGCTGCCTCTATGGACTACCCGTGTGAGCCTGATATTGCGAAAGGAACTAAATTATCTGTTAATGAAAGGATTATGGCGACAGTTGAATATGCTGTTTATTTATCGAGGCGTAACGAGAAGATAATACCTGTCTTGCAAGGCTACACACCTGATGAGTATGAGCAATGCTATAGGCTTTTGTCATCCAAAATGAGGGTGACAAGGCTCGCTCTTGGGTCAGTCTGCAAAAGGCAATCAACCAGGGAGATAGCTGACCTGTGTTGGGAACTAACGCAATTTTTACCAGCAGTACCAATTCATGGTTTTGGCGTTAAACTCAGAGCTCTAGCTTTCCCCGAAACGTGGGCATTGTTCTCAAGCATAGACACTAATGCTTGGGAGTTCTATCACCGGACTAAGTATTGGCCTAAAAACAGGGATTATGGGAGACGATTCACTGATGCAGAGGTATTTCGTGAATATCGTGAGAAGATCGAATCACTTGTCAACAAACCCAGGCAGTTAATGTTGAAGCCAATAGATGAAGCAGGATAAGGGATAATGAAGAAGTATCAGATAGATGCTGAGGGATGGATAGGATGGCACCGAGTAGTTTAAAGAAACGGTGGATAGATGCGATGCTAAAAATAACCTTTTCTTTAATTGATGGTAAGAGACTAACTGGTGAGATGGGTGTTATTGTGGCTCAATGCTTTAACGAAGATGCCCCTGAACATCCTAGTAGAGAAGTTGTGGAATCTCTTGAGGCAGAAGCCTTGGGCTTGAAGTCCTTTTCTACACTAGCTAAGGAAAGGACAAAAGTTCTAACCGATAAAACCCCTAGAAAACAGAGGGTTTCAAAAGAACAATCACCAAACCCCGATGATTTTCCTTCTCCTTGGTGTACGGTTAAAAATAGCAAAGGCGATGTAATCCGCTATGAAGATGCTAATGGTAGAGCTATCCGTAAAATACTGTGGCCAACGAAGTAGAGTGATTCAGGGATAACAGAGTAAGTGTTAAGGGGGTTGACCAGATTGAAATGAAGTGATACTATAGATACGTCTTACTTTGGCATGGTGAAGCGTCCGAGTGTAGTCGCACCGGGCGTTTCACTTTTATTTGACATATTATTTGGAGCGTGTTAATATTTCGCAAATGGAAGCTATCATGGAAGAAATCGTTGCCGAATGCTTAAAGTGCGGGAATACCGTTACCGGTAAAGAGGTAAGCGAAGATAAGACCTTGAGGGTCTTCTGTCTTCACTGTGGCCAGCCTTCCATGAGTAAAGTAGAACAGCTAAAGCTACCAGTTTAAGTTTCTTGTTGGTGCGATAATTGACGAGTCAACTTCTACTCCCTAGTTACGCTTACGAAGCTGAGAAGAAAAAAGATACCGACTGGCTCCTAACGCCGGCCCGTACTGCCGTTCACCTCTCCCGGGGTAAGTGGATTCGAACCCGCCATCTCGATCTCATATCAAACGAAGTCTCCAAGTTAAAAGACCATCCCATCTTCCTTATTGTTACCTTACCTCCTAGGCACGGTAAGAGTAGTTTGATATCGCACTGGACCCCGGTGTGGTTCTTGAAAACTTGGCCTCATAAGCGTGTTATCCTGGCTTCTTACCAGACTGACTTTGCCGCCGATTGGGGCGGTGACACCAAGAACACCATAACAGAGAATGTCTTGGAATTAGGCCTTGAACTGATGCAGGATACCAAGGCTAAACACCAGTGGAGAATCAAAGGGCACGGCGGCGGCATGACCGCCACCGGGATAGGCGGTTCTCTCACCGGTCGCGGTGGAGACCTGATTGTTATTGACGATCCCGTGAAATCCCAGAAGGAAGCCTTATCCGAGACATACCGCAGGACGACAAAGCAATGGTATCAAGCTACATTGAGGAGTCGTTTACAACCTAATGGTTCAATTATTATAATAATGACACGCTGGCACGAAGATGACCTCGTGGGTTGGCTTTTAAGTGAGACTTCTGAGGAAGTAAAATATAAAGACGATTGGAAGGTCATTAATATGCCGGCTTTCGCCGAATCAGACGACGTATTAGGTCGGAAGGAGGGACAGGTACTCTGGCCGGGTATGTACAGTCGGGAATCCCTATTGGCGTCGAGGGAAGCGGTTGGACCTTACTGGTGGAGTGCTCAATATATGGGATCACCTAGACCGGAAGGCGGTGCGATATTAAAAGAAGCCTGGTTTCAGTATTTTACCGATGAAGACGATCCGCTTGAAAATGACGAGGTTAAAATATTACGATGTCTGCAATTCTGGGATACCGCCTTCAAGAAAGACCAGCAAAATGACAGGTCGGCTTGTTGTACGTGGATAGAAACGAATAAGGGTTACTTCCTTCACGATGTATGGGTTGGCCGACCTGAGTTCCCCGAATTGGTAGAGATCGTAAAGGCCAAATACCGGCAATATATACCCGACCAAATACAGGTTGAAGACAAAGCCTCCGGCCAATCCCTAATCCAGCAGTTACGCCGTGATACGAGGTTACCTATTAAGGCTATTAAAGCAGTAGACGATAAGACCATCCGGGTTAATTCGATAGCCGGTATCGTAGAGGCTGGAAGGGTATTCTTACCTTCAAGAGCTCCCTGGTTATCGGAATTTCTGCACGAAGTATGCTCATTCCCTTCTGCGATGCATGACGATATTACAGACGCATTCGCCTATGGGTTAATGGCTATGAAACCCCAGCGAGTAATTGGAGGACGCAGTTCGGTCAGCCGTGGTAAGAAACAATCTACCTGGAGGGATTAGAATGAAACATAGATGTTCTTTGTGTGGCAGGTCTGTAAGGAGGATTACTGAAGCTGTTGGGCTTCCACTGTCTACTGGATTTCCACCCGACAGACCTATGTTTGCAAGTACTACACCCTATGCTCCCTTCTCGTGTTCTAATCATAAACATACACCAATGGGAGGGAATCGCGTAGAATATCAGCCTGTTAATTGGAGGGAATAGACAAATCAGAAAGTGTACATTATATTATAGATAAATAAGAAGAAAGCCGCTCTGCAAAGCGACTAACGTCAAGGTGTGTCTTCAGGATTCAGTTAAAAATAGGTCACTTATGTATATAGTTACCTAAAAATAAGATACACCCTTGGCGGCGTTTTGTCAAATCCCTCGCCTGTTAAGGGTGGGGGATTGTTTTATGAGCGACAAAAAGCGAAGTAAGCGCAACCAGTACTTTTCAAGGCGCGAACAATCATCTCAAACCGAAGGTGGTTACCTCACCCCGCAAGAGCGAAACCCCAACAAACTCTATCAGAGAAAGGATCAAGACCCCCTCGGTGTGCGTGGGCTCCGGCACGCGGCAGGCAGAATTCAGGAAGAGTGGAAGAGAGAGTTTCAAACCTGGGATCGGGCTGTCAAAGTCTATCTCGAAATGAGAGACGACGTTATAGTCGGGACTTTATTGGATGCAATCAAACTCCCCCTTCTGGCAGCCACTTTCTCGGTGAATCCGGCAGAGGGTAATACTGCCGGTGACCAGGCTGCCGCCGATTGGTTGTATGACACCATGCACCGCATGAATAAGCAGACCTGGAAGTCTTATGTCTCGGATTGCCTTGACGCTCTTGACTTTGGATGGGCGGTTAGTGAAATCGTTCTAGAGAAGCGGGCCGATGGTCGGATGTGGCTGAGGAATATCGACCCCAGGGGTCAAGAGACTCTACAGAGGTGGATATTCGATGAAGAGCACTCAGACGAAGTAGCCGCAATGGTGCAGCGTGACCCTAATACTAGAAAGGATATCCCGATTCCTTTATCAAGGTGCGTTCACGTTACGTTTAGAGGTAGAAAGGGAAATCCAGAGGGTAGGTCATTACTATATTCGCTCCATAGGCCGTGGAGGTTCTGTAAGGACTTTGAGAACTTTGAGGGGATAGGCGTAGAGCGTGACGTAGGGGGAATGCCGGTAGCCAAGTTGCCTGAGACTGGAGATATTTCCGCTGCTGATATAGCCGCTTTGGATGAAGCCATGGCAGGTATGAGGCGGGATGAGAATGAATATCTACGTTTACCCGGCGGTGTAACCATTGAACCTTATGGATCGGGTAATAAGATGTACGACGTCGGAGCTATTATTGAAAGGAAGCAGAAGGAAATCTTAACCCGTATGTTCGCACAGTTCCTTAAATTAGGTATGGATAATGTCGGCACTCAGGCTCTAGTCCAGGGTTCGCAGGCTTTCTTTAATCTGGGTCTGGGTTCGGTTCAGGAACAACTAAAGGAGGCGTGGAACCTGCAACTGGTACCTTATCTATTCCAATGGAATCACTTCCCCGGTATGACCGACTATCCTGAGATAGCGTGGGAGGCACCCGGTGAACTGAAGGTCGCCGAGCTGCTAACATCTCTCAATACGGCAGTCGGAGCTAAGGTATTCACACCCACCGATGTTGATGAAGACCATGTAAGAAAACTACTGGACTGGCCAGAGCTTCCTGAAGATGAACGAGGTCAACCCCGAGATGTTGAGCAACCACCGATGGCCGGTATATTTAGCCCGGTGAGGAGGGTTATCGAATGAGGTTACTTAGGTGGTACATCAGAAGTTTGGATAAAACTATGATGGAGATGATGGAGATGCCAGAGCCCCATCGCTCTTGGATTCTCTTTGATTTCATATTCTTCGGTGGAAGTATAAGATGAAGTACATAGCGAAAGTAATATTTGAGGTAGTGGTGGCCGGGGCCGTATTGGTACTGGTTGTCTATTTCCTACTTAAATATTTGGGATTAACTGATGCTTTATAAGGAGGAATTATGGTACACCACAGATGTACGAGATGTAAGCAAGAGTCGTATCCCAGACATAAGTGGCACGGTGGCGTTTTCTGCGACGACTGTATAAGGTGGATAAGGGGCTTCCGGCCGCATATGGCGGTGCAACATAGTTGGCTCCGTCGATTGTGGGCTAGGATAGCTGACTTTGCCAGTGTCGTTGTCCAGCAGAAGCGGGTAAAGCGGGTCAGTCTGATTCAGGCTAAGGTAGAAAATAGAGCCAGACAGAGCCAGTACAAAGCCGTGCAGTCGAGGGCTAGGGATATCCCGGCTAGTGCTCAGAGCGCATTACCACAAAATAGGTAAAACGATTAAGAATGGGGAGATTGTTATGTCTCTTCTCTATGAAGCCAGACCCGAAGCCGGGCAGAAACAACGCTTTGCACCCGGCGATTGGGAGCGGGCTACTAACAAGCAGCAGAGAAGGCTAGTTCGTGCTTTCGACAAGTGGAGCGCGGAGATTAAGAAGCGAATGCGCATCATGGCTGCTGCCGGGGCTTCTACTGTGGAGCAGCACGCTGTATTTGAAGAATCTCTGAGCAAACTTGAAGATAACCTCCTTGATTTGATTGAAAAGGGAATAGTATCTGCATCTAGGTTATCAGCTGGTGATAGAGCTGACTTGCCAGAAGTCAAAGAGCTTGCCGATAGGCACATTGCCGAGAATAAGAAGCTGGTGTCCGATGCGCTCATCCCTTCTATCCATAAGAAGCTCCTACCGACTATTGCTTTGGGGGCGGCGGTCAGTGCCACTGCACTTAGCACGGCTTTTAACACGGTCAGGGCTGCGCCAGCTCAATACGCCGGTGGGTACTGGGTGATGATTTTCGATACCCAGAAAACACTCGGCAAGAAGAGAGAACTAGAGCGCATTTCAGCAGGAGAGGATGTAGAACCTATCAGATGGGTAATAGACCCGCGTGCCGTACATTGTGTGGCGTCTAGTGGGCATTATGGGTGTAAAGACCTTGCAGGGATTTATGAAGGAGGTTGGTCTGCCCTTCCTACTATTCCTGCGGGCTTAACAACGTGCCGTGGGAATTGCAGATGTCACTTGGAGGTTAAGAGGGATGGGAAGTGGCAGCGTGGTGTCTATGGAGATTAAGGAAGCCGAACATCTCGAAAGCCATGAAACCGAAATTGTCATAACTCCACACGACCTTTACCCAGATTATATCGAGCTATGCTGGAAGTGGTGCTGGGATTGCAATGACTATATTAGTTATTGGACTAGAGAAAAGAAGATTATGGAGATTAGTTGAAGAAGTATCAGATAATTGGTTAAAAATTGCAATATTTGCTAAAACTTGAAATAGAAGAGGGTAATATCCAGTTCTCGGTAAAATCATTCTAGGGCTCGAAATAAAAAACTGATAGTCCGATATGCTGTAATAATATTCAATAGGCTAAATGAAAATAGGGACAATCTAATATATGCTGGGATTTGTTAGGGTGTTAGAGGGAAATGGCGATAATTGGAAAGACGGGAAAATTCTGCGAAGCCCTAAATTAAAAAGCTGACAATGCGATATGTAGTAGAATTCTGTGGACTCTTGCAGGAAAATAACGATAGTCGGATTTAGCTCGGAATTCTTCAAGGGACTAGATAAAAAACTGAACAATCGGAAAGTTGGTAAATTTCTACAAGGGCTTAAAAAAGAACGGTGATAATCCTAAATCTAGGCACGAATTTGGGCTGTTTTTGCAGAAAAAAGACAATAACCGGATTGTTAAGAAATTTCTGCAACGGGTTACAGAAAAAGGGGGACAATCCGAAAGGTGGGATTTTTCTTCGAGGTTCTGGAGGAAATCGGTTGTAATAGTAAAGGGCGGGAATTTCTCGAACGGCTTGCAGGGAAAAAGTGGTTATGGCAAAGGGGTTGATTTTATTCAGGCTCTTGCGGGAAAAACTCAACAATGGTGAAAGGGTCATAATCCTGCGAGATCTTGAGGAAAAATGGTGGTAGTTCAATATAGGCAATGGATTCTTTGGGGTGTTAAATAGAAATAGAGATAAGCCGAAAGAGGGTAAAATCCTGTGAGTGTGTGTAGGAAAAAGGGAACAATTAAAAGTCCACTTTTCTCAGTAGGCGCTTGCAGAGAAATCGTTACAATCCATTGCTGTAATGAAGTAGAAGCAGTGATATAGAGTTGTGAATTGAAGACCATCACTAGGAACTTAGGTAATTGGATGCCTGAATGCTGCCCTAAGTGCGGCCAAAACTTCTGGGAGCTGGACGACATTAGCCTCCACTGTATCTACGACGGGTATGTTGTCTACATCAATAATAAGATGATGACAGCTATTTTGAATGGAGAACTTGACAAAGCAAAATGCGTAAAAAATAATTAAAGTATGGAGGTGTATCATGCCTTTCGGACCGTATGATAATTTCCAGGATTGTCTTAATCAGAACCAGGACAAAGCCAACCCACCTGCTTTCTGTGCATACCTTCATAAGCAGATAACCGGAGCCTACCCATCTGAAATGCAAGCTAATATGCCGGAAGATGCTTGGACTATCTTCTTAGAGAAGTATACCGGTCATCTTACCGGAGACGGAAAAGATAAACCTGCTCTTGAAGCCGAGAGAGAAGCTAACGGTGTTGGTATCACTGCATTAAACGAAGCCGGCTGGATTTACTCCCGTATTGGCTGGGTTCACCAGTTCGCAGCTCCGAAGCTCCGTAATGTTACAGGGGTAAGGGTATTCGCCACCGGGTCGTGGACTGATAGCGCTGGTAATGCAACTGATTATAAAGAAAGCGACCTGGATGTTATGGTGCAGGCCTTCAATGCTGGTGTACCTTCCAATGTTCCGCTAAAGGCCGGACACACGGCGGATAGCTTCAACCAGCAAATAGCCGAGAAGCTGGGAGTGCCAGTTGAGGTTGTTACCGGTGACCGCGGAAGTGGCCAGATCGCAATAGGTAGAATGGTTACACTAGAACGCCGGACTAACTTGTTATTCGGTGGCTTTGAAGGTGTACCTGATCCTATCGCAGATCTCATTGAATCCCGGCTCTATAATACCGTCTCCGTGGAAATTGAGGATGATGTCAACGGATACAAGGCCGTGATAACTGCGGTGGCCTTGTTAGGGGCTGAGGAACCGGCTGTAGATGTGGCTACATTAGATAGGGCTCTAGTCTTCGGCGGGAAACGACCTAATGCCCGGGTTGTCACTTTCTCCAATAATGCAGGGGACTTGGAACGTGAATTTGCCACGGTCAAGGAAAAGATGGCTGAAGTAATCAAAGGGATGCGCGGTGCACCTATCTTTAGGGCTTTGCTGTCCACATTAACGAATCAGTTCAACCAGCTTATCAGGAAGAAAGGGGAACATCAGGCATCAGATATACCGGAAGAAGTGTTGCCTTTACTTATCGGTGAATATCAGGGGAATATCGATGCTCTTATTCGGTGGGCGAAGGGAGTAGGATTTGACCAATGTGTAGTAGACCTCCAGGGGAAGGTAACTGACCCTGTGAAAGTCTGTGGCTGGCTCAAGGGCCAAGCACTATCAAAGGAGGCAGGAATGGAATACCAGATTTCGGAAGAACAGTTAGCCGCTCTGATTGCGGCTCTGGGGCTCAGTGAAGGGGCTACTTTTGAAGATATAATGGCCGCTATCGCAGAGTTGAAGGGTGGAGAAGGTGGAGAAGTAGCGCCCGGAGCTATGGCCGCTGAGTTCTCTAAGACGAAGACCGAATTGACGAAAGCCAAAGACCGGATTACCCTCTTAGAGAAGAGCGAAACAGAGCACGGCTTCCTCGAACAGACCCGTCTGTTTACTGCGATCCCCAACCGTAAACCGGAGGAGATTGCCGTAGAGTTAGCCGAAATCCAGGATAAGCAGGGCAAGGAAGCCGCCGATAGAATGCTTAGTACCTATCAGGAACTAGACAAGATGGGGCAGGCAGCTTTATCAGCCGTGGGAACTTCCCGAAAGGGCGATACCCAGGTTAGCTTTGAGCAGAAGGTAACTGACTACATGAAAGACCATCCAGATGTATCTTCAGCAGATGCAAATAAGGCGGTAATGCAGGCGAACCCCGGCTTGTATAGTCAATATGCAGCCGATGTTCGCGGTAAGAACGTAAGTTAATAAAGGAGGCTAAGTGATGGCAAGTGCTTCAGAGAAATCAATCTGGACTGAAACATTTACGGCTGACGAAGCTCTAACTGATTACCAGTATCACGGTGTCAGAATGAGTGATGACCGGAAGTGCGAACTGATGGACAATGTTACCTATAAGCCAGTTGGCGTACTCTTAAACGAACCTGGAGATGAAGAGGAAGCCCTGGTGTGTGTTATCGGCAGGTCTCCAGTTGTACTGGGTGATACCATGTCGGCAGGTGAGTATGTCCGATTCGATTCTTCAGGTCATGCCATACCCTGGGATGCCGGAACCGATACGACAATGTACAGTGCCGGCATGATAACCATAGGCGGTGTTTCTGGTGAAGTTGGCGAGATGCTGGTTGGTGTCTGCCCGCCTAGAGGTGCCTGCTAATAGATTATAAAGGAGGTATTAGGTAAATGCCTGATCCGACTAGAGCACAGATACACATCAATAGTCCATTAACCGATATCGCTATTGCGTATGGGAATGAGGACTATATCGCAAACCAGGTATTCCCCTCCGTCCCGGTTGATAAACAATCGGACTACTACTTTGTCTGGACTAAAGGCTTCTGGCTGAGAAATGCGGTCCAGCGACGTGCTCCTGGCGATACCTATCCGGAAGGAAGGATAGAAGTCTCCAGCACGACCTATATGTGCAAAGAGTTCGCCTTGGGATATGGTATTCCTGACGAGGATGTTCAGAATCAGGATACTGCGATACAACTGGAAATCACCGGCGCCGAATGGTTGGCTGACCAGTTCCAGCTTAACAGGGAAATCCAGATTGCTGCTGATATCTTTACTACAAACGTCTGGGCTAACGATGTAACCGGTGGTACCGACTTCACGGTATGGAGTGATTACGATGACTCCAATCCTATGACCGATTTGATTACCGGTATGCAGACCATCCAGCCATCTACGGGCAAGAAGGCTAATACCCTGGTTATAGGCAGGCAGGTATTCGATCAGCTTGCTGAACATCCAATGTTACTGGATAAGTTCAAGTACACCGGGGCCGGTATTCTCAACAACGATGAAGTGCGCCGGGCTCTGCGCGTAGACCGTCTCATAGTAGGCGAAGCGGTTTATGAGTCCACTATGGAAGGCGACTCCACACCTACCCGGTCATATATCTGGGGTAAACACGCACTTCTGTGCCATGTTCCTCCGTCACCGGGTCTAAGGGTTGCCGCTTGCGGTTATACCTTTGAGTGGAAACTCCCGGGTGCGGGTGGAGCAACGGTGGCTATCGGGAATAGCCGTGAAGACTGGCGAGATCGTGACTTCCTGAAAGGGAAACACGCCTTTGACGACAAGGTTACTGCAACAGACCTCGGCTACTTCTTCAGCGGTGCAGTGGCGTAGAGCGCCTGAGAAGGCGCAGAGTAGAAACTAAATAAATGGAGGTTTTGAAATGCCACCTACAATAAGATATAGAGGACGCCGGGTCTTCGACTTCCTTGTAGCTAAGAGGCTGCAGGGAAATATCGGTAGCTTTGGAAACGGCGATACATTCTATGTTGACGGAATCAGCGGAAGTGACGGGGCTGCCAATGGAGGCAACCTGCCCACCTCTCCGCTTCTCACTATTGATCGTGCCTTGGAGCTGGCTACTACCGAACATGACGATTACATATTCGTCATGGATTGCTGGAGTTCAGGGGAACCGATAGAGGTTGATAAATCCTTAGTCCATATCATCGCCTTGAATAATCCGCAAGCTCCGTGGGCAGCTTTGAATGCCGGGGCAGATACAGCCATCTTTACAGCCAGTTCCGCTGGCAATTCCTCGGAGATTTCAGGCTTTAATATCGGTGGGGGTAATAGTCATGCCGGTATTGAGACTACTAACTGCATCGGTCTGTGGATTCACCACAATGCCTTCGGCCATCCGTTCTCTTCGGATACTCCTCTATACGGGATCTGGAATGGAGTTGCCGGTAACCCAGCTTACTGCCTGATTGAGGATAACCGCTTCTACGGTGATGGGAAGTCCGATGGTGATATTACCAGTAATGGTATCTACATACACGGCAGCCTCTATACGATGGTAAACGGGATAATCCGCAGAAACGTGTTCTTGGGATTGGTGGGAGCCACAAATGCCGGTGCTATCTATCTCTCAGCAGTGCAGGGTGCGGAAGTCTCAGATAATATCTTCCACTTCACCGATGCCGCCAACGGAGATGCGATTAACCTTGGATCTACGACCAGACATTGTATCATCGAAGGAAACAGGGCATCTCATGGGATGCTGAATGCCGGCAACACATATAATCCCTACCGAGACCTGGCAACTAATACGCTTAACGGTTGGGGCTTGAACTATCGAAATAACTCGGTCATGGAACCGGTTGGGGTATAAGGAGGTAAACAATGTTCGATCAAATAGGTAGCTCGATAATGATGCCAGCTGATGCCTCCAGGGTAATATCACCTGCTGGTGGTAAGACCTTTTACGTGAGCCAGCTGGATCTGCATCTTGGGTCAGATAGCAACGAAGGTACTGATCCTGAATTCCCGTTACTTACCTTAGATGTTGCTCTAGGTAAGTGTACTCAGCGGAGACACGACTATATCTTTGTGCAAGACCTGTACCAGGATGATACGGCGCCGACCATAGTCGACGTCAGGAATGTCCACATAATCGGTATGAGTGAAGGTAACCAGCTAGGTAGCCGCGCCGTATATGATGGGCAGGGTAGTGCCTGTTTCCAGGTTGGTAGTACAGGGGGCAGTTTGGAGCTTGCCGGCTTCAGGCTAGGTTCTTTATCTTCATACGGTATTGAGGTAACGAGTGATGCCTGGTACAATCACATTCACCATAACGCCTTTGGTCATATGATAGCAAGTACGACGAGCGGTATCTACTGTCCAACCAACTATCATATGCAGAGTTGGATGATCTCTCACAACTATTTCTCAGACGAAATGGCCAGTCACGCTATTGATGTCGGCAACGCAACTTGGAGCCACATTAACCATAACGTGTTTCATCATGGTGGTGCAGGAAGTTGTATCTACGTCAGAGCCGGACCCGATTCCGGGCCCACAATTATAGGAAACTGCTTTGCGGCTCTGAGATCATGGGCTGAACCAATAGGGTGGGCGATATACTTGATAAACTGTTCTAAGGGCATAATCATGGGGAACTATGCCTCTGAGACCGGATCGAGTGCCGGGAATGGTCCTTATCTGGATTTATCCACTGCTGATCAGGATACTTTAACAAATGCCTGGGCTGGGAACGTAGCAGCTGATGCTTATGCTAATCCGGGCGATAGCGGCGATGATTAATCAGGAGCAATAAGATGCCGATATACGAAAGCGTAGAATAAGGCAGGGGGTGACTCTTGTTTCTAAGGACATGGATGCTCTGGAGTCCTATGCGGCAATATGTGATTGAAAAGATTAAGACGCCACTGATGAAGTCTATAGTAGCCTTCGGCAAAGGTGGTTCGTGGCTAGGTATGTTAATTGCCTTAATCCAGATAATCCGTACGGCTAAGAAGTATCCTGTTCCTTCAGAGGAGATTGTCCAGCATCCGAATACCCTCATATTACTTGATATTCAAGAAAAGTTCTTTAGGTATGAGGATAACCCGGGTAGGAACGCATTATTCCGGGCTATTTGGCGCATCTTTATTGACGAGTACGAGCATGATCCCTACTACCGGTATCGCATTGACTGGGTACTTGAGGAAGTAAGTAAAACCGATTGGTTGCCTAGAGAGATGCGGGAGGTGCAATGCTGGAACGGACCAACAGATGGCCAGGATGGAGATACGCCCCTTGCTTTGAGGAGGAGGCAGTTATCTCAAATTCTCCGAACAATGTCTGGCCCAAGAGTCACAGGCAATAACGTAATTTTAACAAGTACGGAACTGATGACGATGCTTCGTCTTTGTATGTCAACCATTGATGAGGAGAGGGTGTATGCCGGTCTATGAATTCAAGTGCGATCGGTGCGGAGCCGAGAGGGAGGAGTTACTTCCTCGAAGCCAAGCCGGGGATGCCTTGGAATGTCAATGCGGGAATGCGATGAGGCGGAGATTTTCGCTTTCGAACTTCAGGGTTCCGCGGACAGGAAGGGACAAGGTGCTAAGTACCTTAAATAGAGACGAAGGCAGTCAAACTTATCCCGGTGGCGAGATGTATAGTAAAAGATACGATCAAGCCTTGGCAAAAGGGATAGACGGAAGCCAGCGTACTTCTCAGTCTGGTCAATATAGACCTGTGAACGGAGCCAAAGCATAAGGAGGTAGAAATGCCGTCTAAAAAAAGAACCGATACAGTGAAAGCTGATAAAGAAAGGGCGGAAGCCAGAAAGACCAAGAAGACCTGGCTTCAGTATGTCGCTGACCATCCTAAACTATAGTTAAACTGGGGGGGGATTGGCCGCCTGGTTGATCCCCCCTTGAAAATGGAACATCACGGAGCATTCCACCCGTGAATATGACCTTTCATTTACAAGGAGGAAGACATGGCAGATACTAACTACAGACAGGCTATATCAAAAGCATTCAGAAGTGCTACCAATCTTTTACAAGTTGCTATCTCTGCCGGCACCTCTGTCATAGGCAGGATACGCCTTGTTACCGCTTCCGGGGACGAAATCACCGATGATACCGCAGATGCCATAAAGGCGTTACCCGTTGACGGTGCAGGGGACGATATTACCGATGGTGATGCCGATGCACTGAAAACGTTAAGTGTCGATGGCGCCGGTGAAGAAATTGCCGATATAGAGGCAAATGCAAACAAGGTATTACCCGTAGATACTGCCGGCGTGGCCATGGTAGATGAAACTGCTTATGCAGAGAGAGTCATGCAGGTAGATCCCGAGGGCACTACCATTGCCAGGGATGAGGATGACGCTCATACCAGTGGACAGCCCGGACTCCCTATTCTTGGTGTAAGACGAGATATACCGGCCTCTATGGTTGACGCTGACGGTGACTACACACTACTTCAGTTCGATCAAATAGGTAGGCTGAGAGTCAATTCTGGTGGTGCTGATTTCTCAGCTATGATAGGTGAGCCAGAACTCCGCGCAGATTGCACCGGGTGGGCTGTCTGGGAAAAGATAGCCAGAAATGCCAATTATGTTCTTGGTACTGAACCCAACAGGCAATTTAGACAGGGGCCATGGGCTGCACACCTAAACGGTGGAGCTCAGAACTGGGCATCGGGCTATGAGGACTGGGCTTCGGTCTGGATACCTATAAACGAGATGCACCTCACCGATCTTGACGAAATCATGTTTACCTACTATAAGTTCCTTGCCGGGACAGGAGATGTAGGTGTGGCGGCTCCGAATATTGCTATTCGAGTCCACGATCCAGACGATCACGATCAGAGAGCAGAGATAACCGATACTGGCGCTGGCGTGGTTACTGAGGGATGGCATGAGGTTATATTCAACGAAACCGCTACGGCTGTGCTCTGGTACGGTAATGTAACAGCAGGAACTCCCTCCCTCTGCCCGCTTGAGGGAACTAATTACACCTGGGCCAATTTCCAGGCCGACTCTATATTTAGCACCTGGACAGTTTACCAGATAAATATCGACTACGGTTACTGGGGACAGACCAGAAGTACCGGTGATGTCTGGATTGGCTCTTGTCAGATAAATAACATCCCGATTAAATGGGAGCCTACAGACCTGAACGACCTCGGGACCAGACCGAATCTAACCGGGTCTCCGTTTGGCGAACCTACCTTGGTAGCCAGAAATAATGGCGATGCAGTCTGGTCAAGACCAGGAATCAATCCCTACTTCCAAAAGAGTGGCTCTGGTTGGTTGGCCAATCTCTATGGTGGTGTTCAATCGGCGTGGGATGACTTCGCGGCTATCTATATCCCAGTCAATGAGCTACCAATTCCCTTGTTCGGCACGGCCAGGTGGACTTATTACCTCAGTGCGGCGGAAGCCTTTGGCATCAATATGGTTATCTGGGTACACGATCCGTTTGACTTCGATAGGAGGGCTGAGATAACCCAGGAAGCTGATATAGCGACGCTTGCCAAAGCACAGTATTGGAATGCCCATGAATTAAACCAAACTACAGACCAGTTCTACTACTACGGTGAAAACGAATCTAATACAAGCCTGATAACAGGAGAAGGTCCGGGTAACCTCTATGGGTGGGACGATTTTCAGGGTGACGAGTGCTTCAATACCTGGACTATCTACCGAATCTCCTTTGAGTACGGTTGGCACACTGGGGACAATGAATTCACAGATGCTTGGGTAGCTGACATCGTTCTTAACAACGAACAGATTGCCTTGAAGCCTGACAGTGGTGGGAGTGGAAGGATAGGCCATAGGCGCTACTTCAGTACTGATACCTCAGCTGCTAGCACTCTTGCTCCTAAGACTCCATTCAGGCTACTTAGCATAGACTGTGAGATAGATACAGCGGGTACTACTGATGAGAGTCTAACTATAACGAAGGACTCTGGTACGGCTGATACCTACGATACATTACTATTTACCCAGAATACCAAGACACCTGCTATAGTTAGCCTCTTTGTTCCCTTCGGAGAGGGCTACGATTTCCTGGACTCTGATGAACTTGATATGCTGTGGAATAATGCACAGGCTAGAGACTTTGGATTCACCTGGACTTACCAGACGGTGTTTGGCTAGGAGGAGCTATGGCTACTATAAATGGGATTAAGAATAAGGTAGCTCCTAGAACTATCAGTAGTGTTAATGGGGCAAAGTACATCTCTCATAATGGTATTAGGCAGCTTGACTATGACAAGTGGAAGATGGTCTGGAATGGGAATCACTTTGCTCCACCTGACCTTAGCAGTAAGCTCTATCTACCAGGAGTTCCAGGTGCAGGTGCTACTATCTTCGACTTTGGTGGCTCTACTAATGGCACGGTAGTTGGTGCTACCTGGATGCAGCTGCCAACTGGGCTTCTGTATCTATCCTGTGATGGCACTGATGACTATGTAACTATATCTAATCCTGCTGTTACTACTGATGAGATAGGCACTATATCTATGTGGATAAAGAAGGATGGTGCAGGTACTCGACTAGGCTTCTTCTGCTACGTTAAGGAATCCTCAGCATCAGTTGATTCTATGAGGTTCTACATAAACGCTGATGAGGGAGTTATGTACGATGTCTACGATGGTGGTGTTTACACTATGGAACTCAGTACAGCTGATAGTGTTATCACTGTTGGGCAGTGGCATAAGGTTACCCTCACTAGTAATGGTTCTACAATAGTATGTTATGTAGATGGCGTTGCTAAGGCGTTGGCAGAAGATACTGGGACTAACACTGGGATATGGTTTGCTGATATGCAGGGTGAGCCCGCTGATACTATTGTTCTTGGTGGCTACTACCGACTGGATACGTTAGTTGAGGACTTTGCTGGTGACATAGCCTTGTTCGAAGTAACTAGTGCTACCAGGTCAGCAGACAACGAAGCAAGATTGTTCGCTGCAGAACGACATCTTTTTGGAGTGTAACTATGTTAAAGAGAATTAGATTAGACATTGCTTATGAGCCTGACAGTGAAGGAGAAGCTCCTGAACTTTACGACCTAATAGAAGAAGCCCGAAGGCGTGTGGATGCTGGAGTTGTCATAAATGAAGGAGAACCTAATGAGGAGAGAGGCTTCTTTGAGGTTCAGAACTGTCAGCATACCGATACTCCTCCAGGTCCTTGCACTATCATAGAGAGATGGGAAACTGGAAGAGGGCAGGTGGTCTAGTGGTTAGGGCTATATCAGGAACTCTACTAGCAGCCCAGAATGCCGCAACTGTAACTCCATATATCAAGCTGCTCTTCACTAGCAAAGATGCAGGCATAACTGTTGACTTAAGTACTGACAGCTCTGCCTACGGAAATCGCATCTTGCTGATAGACCATACCGAAGAGCCTTATGATGACTTTGCCACTATTATTCTGAGAAACTATGATAAGACTATTCCTGACATGAAAGGCTACTGGACTGAAATTGGTTATGGTGCTGTGACTGCTGCTAGCAATGAGTACATAGGGGATGGTACTAGTGAAGGTGCTATACCGAGGCTCTGGGTTAAGCATCAGCAAGACATATCAGCTGGAGGTAAGATTTGGACTGTACTGGAACTTGAAGGTATGTGGGCAAGGCTGAGAGAAATGCTCATACGCCTAGGTGACCCTCCGCTGTATACTCAAAGTTACACTACTGACACAATCTATGATATAATAGGCTACGTGCTGGCTGAGTTGAGCCTAACACTAAAGGCTCTAGGTGAGGATGATTCTATTATAGATGCCTTGCAGCCTCAGTTCGACATCAACGCTCAGCCTTTTGAGTATGCAGCTTCTCTGATATATAGACTACTACATATGACTAAGAGCTACCTGAAAGCACTAGACGACTTGGAGTTTGAGATTAAGTATCCTCAGGCTAGTGATGCAGTGAACTTAACCTACTACTCTAATGCAGCTCCTTACTTCTATGAGTACATGGAAAGGAAGAATGTGCTAGTACCTAACCACTTCCTAGTCTATGGCAACTCTGGGGATGATGGTCTATGGACTGACTACCTATACAGTGCTAGTCCTTATGGAATAGACCAGGCTGCAATAGACGAGTACTTTGAAGTATACAAGGTAATACTAGCAGGCTCACTAACCGTGCAGGCTGATGTAGATAATAGAGCAGATGCACTACTAGCCAGAGCTAAGTTTGAAGCATTAGCTGGGAGGCTCTACGCTCCTCACGACTGCCAAGTTGAACTATATGATAAACTGGAGATACAGGACTTTAGATAATGGCTATAGGAACTATTACTGAGGAGATTATTGATAGCCTGATACTAGACTCAGGGTATCCAAGCACTTACCCTAATGCAATTCCTATTTCAGGTGATGTCTTTGCCTGCGTATATCAGGATGGAGATGGACATGGCTGGCTAAAGACATTCTCTGTAGATAGTGAGGGGGCTATTAGTGATACTGTAATCGCATCCTTGGAGTTTGATGGAACTGACGGTAAGATACCGTCTATTATTCCAATAGCAGGAATTGTCTACCTTATATCCTATACTACTTCAGGCAGTTATGGGGGAGATGCTAGACTATACACGATAAGTATAAGCAATGATGGTGCTACCTTAACTCCTATAGATGCTTGGACATTTACCTCTCAGGGTGGCGGAACTGGCATAGCGTGTAAGAATGTCTCTGGTACTACTTATGTCGTTGCCTACACTCATGCTATAGTGCCTACTTATAGGTTAAGCACTGTTACTATTGCAGATAACGGCATGATTACCAAGTCGCTAATAGATACACTTGATGTGAGCACAGGGTCTCATCCTAGGACCTTAATACATCATCTAGGAGAATTGTTTATCTATGCCTCAGCTAACCTTATTGCTGTTGTTAGGATTAGCAGTGCAGGGGCTATAACTGACCCACTTGTTAACTCTTCTAGTATTGATGTTGCAGGAGCCACAGGCACACGCCTACTTAGGCTGAACGATATCGTTAGCCCAGCTTACTATGCTATATTCTTCAGAGAAGCTAGTGGTGCTTTTGACGGTAATATAACTACACTATCGGTCTCTTATGCTGGGGTTATAAGTAGTGTTATAGAAACTCAGAAGGTGTCGAATGATATGCACTCGAACTATGTACTAACTGCATCTCGAGATGTTAGAATATGGTGCGAGGAAGGACCTAGCAATGACGGCTATGTTCGCACTCGCAGCATCACTACTGTTGGGGATATTACTGACACTAATGTAGACAGTTGGGAGTTTGATGAAACTCAAGGTGCTCAACCCTTTGCTCTGCACATTTCAGGTAACATATTTATGATAGTTTATAGCTATGTGACTGGAGTGAAGGCTATCACGTTAAACATAAGTGCTCCTGCTATATATCCTTCTGACGCTATAGCCAGAGTATCTTCTATCCGCCACATCTACCGACCTGGGATGTATAGAATGCAAGTTGGACTTGGCGACTTAGGTCTTGATATAGACATAGCTGAGGCAGCAATAAGAAGGGAGCTTGAGGAAGAAGTGATACAGGAGCCTATTCCAGATATACCTGCAATGCCTACGATAATTACTTGTCCTATCTGTGGGATGCAGGTCCTACTAGATGACTGGGTAAATCATCTTGAAACTTACCATCCTTGGCTAAGACCAATAGAGTAGAGGTAGTAATGGTTAGACCGAAGCGCCTATCAGAGAGACCTAGGGATGAGCCTATCTTCACTAGTCCAACTGGTATGGACTTTGAGAAGAGAGAAATAATATTCCCTAAAGACTTTATTGATAGGATAGTACTTAAGGGAGGTAGTGAGTACGTGACAGCTGATGACTTAGCAACTCTGGTTCAGGTAATTATTGTTCAGGCAGAGGAGATACGCAGGGAGATAGTGCAGATTAAACTCCATCTTGCCAGCCTGTCTGATGAGAACATAGGAGATAAGGATGCCGACTAAGGTAAAGTTCTATGACAAGAATGGCAATGTTCTCTCGCTAGATGAGATACTGGTAACTGACCTAGGTGGTAGGCTGGTTATGCTTACATCTCCTGAGTATGAGGCACATGAGGGACATGCCTTTACTATTGCTACTGTTGATGAGACCTTAGCCGATGCTGAGACTATAAACATCTGCTTTAAGACCTGCAGTCCGACAGGTATGGAACGAGCACATTTCTATGCAGGCTTTTCAACTCTGGTAGGTGGCTCACTGGAGTTATTAGAATCTCCTACCTGGACTACTAATACAGGCACAGCTACTGCTATTATAAACCGTGGCAGGCAGGACTACCCAAATAGGTCTGCATTTGAGGAAGACAAGACTTACACGCCAACATTTATGCCTACTAACAAACTCCTGGTGAATGTCACTGGACTGGCTGGGGGTACTTCACTATGGAAGCGGTATGCCTGGGGTGAGAAGGGTAAGATAGAAGCAGGTGACTATAGAGCGGAGAATGAGTTCTTGCTAAAATGTGGTACTCAATATGCAGTAGTGTTTACTGCTATTGGAGCTTCTAACAAAGGGCAGATAATACTGAACTGGATAGAACATTAGGAGGTAGTATGGCATTTTGTCCTTTCTATGTATATAGAGATTGTCCGCAGGCTAGTGAGTGCTACATGTGGACTGACTTCGGATGCTGCCTGATAAATAAGCCTGGCATTATGGCTATCTACACTGACGGTGAAGAAGACCCAGTAGATGTCTACATACTAGATATTAAGGTGACAGATGCTGATATACAGACTGATAAACTGATTATCTATGCGTTAGCTTCTACTGGAGCAATATATCTGGAAACTGATTTGACTAAGTTTGCAGTACACTTATTATAAAAATCAATAGGAGGAAAGACAATGGATGTAGAACTTTTTGGAGTAAGAATCTCAACAGGGCAGGCTACTAAGATAAGGTCTACTAGGGAAGGAGCCTTACATGTAGTCCAACATCTGCCGCCTTATGCGGTGCTGTCAGCATTAGGAGGAGTGGTAAGGGTTGACTGCACTTCCGATGTAGCAAGTGTGGTTGCTATTCCAACTACAACTGCTATGCTAACTGTCTGGAATGGAGACACTGAGAGGAGCTATGTTATAGACAAGCTCATAGCATCTATCTGGGATGTGAACAACAATGATGAGGGGCAGATAACTATCGTGTCTTGTCTGCATCCAGTAGGCATGGCACAGCCTAGTGCTCAAGACCTCACACCTAAGAAGATGAACGGTAATGGTTCCTATGGAGGAAATGCCTGGTGTGATGTAGGAGCTACAGTTATAGACAATGGCTGGCAGCCTTGGGATAGTATGAACATCACTAACCTGTCTGATGATGCTATACCAGGTGGGTCAGTCATAGCGGATATTGAAGGAAGGATAGTACTGCCTCCCAGAGCTGGTCTGTCTATGTCAGTTCTATCTGATGCGGTAGCACAAACTGTGAAGTGCGCTATGTCCTGGTTTGAGGTTTATCTAGATTTAGGTTAAGGAGGTAGACTATGGGACGTAAAACAAGGGTAATGATGAGAGCTGACCTTAGGTTAGACTTAAAAGACGCATCTACTGACTGGTCTAATGCTGAACTTGATAGATGCATAGAGAGAGCTATATCTGACCTCAGCCGCTTCTTGCCAGATGAGAAGATATATGAGGACTCCTTGCAGTTTGCTGTGGCTGATGAGTCAGTAACCTTCCCACTAGATGCAGTTGCTGGACAGATAGTGGCTGTAGAGAGCCTTGCTAATACAGTTGTAGCTGGTAGTCTGGCTACCATAGATGGTCAGCCTGATGTGCCTAGACCATTGAGATATCTGGTGACAGATGCTAATGATAGCATACAAGGTATGACTACAATAGTAGAAGGTATAGATAAGGATGACCAGGCTTTACAGGAGATATATCACTATACTATAGGTGATGATAAGCTATGGATGGGCAAGAAATACTTCAAGGCTGTGTATAGTGTTGAGTTTGACCAGATAACAGGTAATGGTGCTCCTGATCAGTTTGAGTTGGGTATAGGAGATTATACTGATGTTTGGGTATATCTAGCCAATAGTCCTATCAAGTGGGGGAGTGAGTCTGCCACTGATGATATTAGTGTTGCCATAGTTCGCAATACCGACTTCTACGTAGACTATGCTAATGGTAGAGTAAAGGCTATTAGTGGTGAAGATATATCTGCTTCTGAGGTGTGCACTTTCGCCTACACCAAGAGTCAGATTGGTATTGATATTAGTGGACTGCCTGACCTAATTAGAGTTCAGCGGGTAGAATACCCAGTAGGCAATATGCCCCAGAACTTTGTCCAACATGATACTTTTGGTGAGTGGGTAGTTGTTACTGGTAGTGGTGAGGATGAGGAGCAGCGGCCAATGGCTGAGGATAAGCAGTACAGGATATACTACGATGCTAGACATCAGATGCCAGGAGAGTATTCCCCGAGTACTGCTCCTGCATTCTTGGAAGACACTGTGCTGCTAGCTGCTGGAGCCTATGCACTCTACATCTACGCACTGAAGCAGGAGATGGCAGGGGAGGATAGCATAACACTGGCTGGTACTGCACTCGGTAATGCTACTGGCTCGCACTCTGCATTGGCTATTGCTCTTACTAGCTTAAAGAAGTATCTAGACAACAATAATACTACAGATGCTGCTGGCTTAATGGATGATGTGAATAATGCAGCTGAAGCCTTAAAGGGGCTTATAGAAACTGCCCTAGCTGCTGCTAACGCTTTCTTGGATGTAGTAGCTGATGACCTAACTAGTGCTAATGCTGTAAGAGATAGCTATATAGCTTCTACTGACTATGTAGATGGAGGGACTGAGCCTGACATTAAGACTTATCTGGAATCTGGGGATGCACTGCTAAATACTGTAGCAGTTG
>Ga0209977_10000133_pt1 | contig 28291 bp, 24 predicted proteins | sample SumtaG_2_FD_183113 | JGI IMG/M metagenome (GOLD analysis project Ga0209977, IMG submission 183113) | Deep subsurface microbial communities from Indian Ocean to uncover new lineages of life (NeLLi) - Sumatra_00607 metaG (SPAdes) (version 2) | ecosystem: Environmental > Aquatic > Marine > Oceanic...
CAAAAATTGATTCTAACTTTCATTTAGATAATAATAATATTTCCAATTAAAAGCTACCAGACTTCTTTTTTCTCATTACCTTTTTCTACCACCAAATGAATGAAATTGCAAGGGAAAAAAGAACAGGAACCACAGAAATGCAGCGAAATCTTTCTTCCTGAAAGTGTCATATCTTCAAACCCGTTCCTATTCTCAGGTTCTGGTTTTGTGTGAGATCTACATGAGACGATTTGATGTGAAAAATTTTGTTAAAAATAAAGTGAAACGTAGTAAAACAATGTGAAAAAAGGGGTAAAAAACACCACGAAATAATTCAAAAAATCACATCAAAATAATTTACCAGCTGGCAATACTCAATTGAACTCCTCTTCTTATACTTCATACACTGCTCCCTTCTTTTTGACTATATTATACAATTTTTTGCAATATGTCAATGGGAGCAGAATATAAGTTGGAATTCTATTTATCCTTTCTGATAATGGGTCTTTCTCGTATCTTTCCTATTCTTTTTTTCTTCAAATATTTCCTAAAAAGCTTATTTAAGAAAAATATTAATAAATATTCACAAACAAATATAATATAAAACACTATATAAAATATAAATGGTAGTTCAGTTTCAGGACAAAAAATAATGAGAACAACAAACATGGAAATTACAATCCCAAAAACGCTGATGAGATTAATAATCATCTTTCCAACCGTACTCATTTTACTATCTAATACAATTACTGCTAAAAGAAGAAAAGGAAAAAGTAGGAATCCAAATACTAAATAGATCATTTATTTATATTCCTTTTGTGATGTTTCTTGGAATATTTATAAAAAGAATTTACTATAAGAAAAGAGAAGAAGAAAAGAATTGCTCCAGGTAGAGTTATAGACAAAAAGGAAGGTAGAAAAATTTCATAAAAATCTACTTTGTTTGTGAAGAATTTAGTAATGACAATTTTAAGATGTCCTAATGAGATGATTGGTGCAATTATGCAAGCTATGATTTTTATAAGATTTCGTCTTTTTGCCCACTCCATAGGTTTTACATTAATTTTATTTAATATCCATAATGAATAGTCTTTCTTTCTTAATTTAAAAAGTATTATTATCCAAAGAATAAAGATTAAGAAACTAATACTCCATGTATAAATCCCAAGCATTGCGAATATTTGTCTCACTTAAACACCCCCTTATCAGGATGAGTTTTATAATAATTAAAAATCTTCCAAGAAGTTACAAATCTACCCCCTAAAAAGGGAATCGCTATCACAGAACCTGCTGCTGGGGTTCCAGCTGCCGCCGCTATCTAAAATCAAAATTGTTAAAAATCTCACAGAGCTAATGCGATCAAGTGGAACCGCTGGTTAGGCTGGAACTTGCCATGCTTCAAGTTTCTTTCCGCAGTTGCATTTCTTTTGATACCACATTATCTCAGCATCGCAACTCTTGCAGGACCACTCTTGCTTTTGGGTTTTGAGCCAATCATCAACTCCGTGATCCCTAATGAATGCAAGATTAGGCTCCATGGTCCAATGGTGAGGCCATTTATCATTCATGAACTCATTCAATTCTTTACATGGATAGTCTTCACAAAAACAACAAAAATCAAGGTTTCTTTCTTTTGTGCACGTTCTGAATTTACAATTTGAAACATATTCATCCACATTTGAACTTTGGCATCCATCGCAGTTTTGAGCGCCACAAGCTCCACAGAAAAGACCGCATGGACCATATTGTGATTGTTTCATTTTTACCTCACCTTCACCACTTTTTCAACATACAACCGTAGATGTTGTTTTATGTATTAACTTCCTCCCTCTCTCATTTTTCTGGTTTTAGTTTGATGAAGTAAATCTCACCTCACCTTCACCACTTTCCCGACATTCTTTCCATTAACTTTGAGAAAGTAGACCCCAGGAGATAAATCTTTGCCTAGTTGCAATGTTCTAGTGGTAAGTGGAATGGACTTGATCAATCTCCCACTCACATTGTAAATCTCTAAGTTAATTTTTTGTTCCTCACTAATCCTTGAACACTTGACACTGAACGCTGTAGTAAATGGATTGGGGTAAACCTTTATATTTTTTGCAGGTTGAGTGTGTCTGGTAGTTTCCTCTTCTTTAATATTAGCAGGATCGGGTTCCGTCTTTATTAGGTAAACATCATTTAGCCCAGCACCAAAAGAGTTTGTCCATCCTGCAATGATATATCCACCATCAGTGGTTCGACAAACAGAAGACCCAAAGTCATTATTCGAACCTCCAAATGTTTTTGTCCAGATGGTATCTCCCAATAAATCCGTCCTTATTAAATAAACATCCTTATTTCCTGACCCAAACGATTGTGTTGTTCCTGCAATAATATATCCGCCGTCAGAAGTCTGTCGAACTGAATTTCCATAATCACTGTTGGAACCGCCGTATGTTTTTGTCCAAAGGGTATCACCCAGTGAATCTGTTTTTATAAGATATACTTCCATATCTGAATCTATAGACCTTTTGCATCCTGTTATTATAAATCCATAATCTGAAGTTTCTCGAACTGACTGACCTTCATCATAATATATTCCTCCAAAAGTATTTGTCCAGATTGTATCTCCTAATGAATCGGTTCTTATAAGATAAACATCAAAGTTCCCTGCCCCGAATGAACCCGTCTCTCCCACTATTATATATCCTCTATCAGTCGTCTGTTGAACGCAATAACCCAAGTCAGGAGACGGACCACCATAGGTTTTTGTCCATAGTGTATCTCCACTAGAATCTGTTTTGATTAAGTAGACATCTTGAAATCCTGCACCAAAGGACTTGGTTTGTCCTACAATAATGTATCCGCTGTCAGAGGTTTGCTGGATTGAATACGCATCATCACCGTTACTCCCTCCATACATCTTTGTCCAGAGGGTATCACCATCTGTATTCGTCTTTGCAAGATAAACATCTCGGGTAGTACCGAAATTATATGTATAACCGGTAATAATATATCCGCCGTCAAAGGTCTGTTGGACCGAATAACCTGCATCTGCATCTCCTGTTCCATATGTTTCAGTCCACAAAGTTTCACCATCAACGTTTGTCTTTATGAGATAAAGATCATTTAAAAGACTAAAAGACATTGTGCAACCTATAATTATGTATCCTCCATCTGAAGTTTGTTGAACCTCACGACCATAATCATCGTCTGAACCCCCATAAGTCCTTGTCCAGAGAGTATCAGGAACCTGTGCAGAGAGGATAACAACAAAGATGAACAATATTATCCCTACAAGAAATAGTATTTTGGATAGTTTCATTTTCTTCACCTCACCTTCATCACTTTCCTTACAGTCTTTCCGTTGAGTTTGAGAAAATATACTCCAGCCGATAAGTCAACGCCTAGTTGAAATGTCACAAATGTTGCTGCATTATCATAAACCACTTTTCATCAAAGGTCAAGGGAAAAATAGCTGTAGCGAACATTCATGGGTTCGTTACACTTTTTCCACAATGCAAGGTTGGTGATTAGAAGGAGTTATGATGATTGCTATTATATCCTTGTGGGGCTCAATAAAGGGTGAGCGATTGGACGAATTTCGCAACTTTTTCTATTCAAAAGAGGGGAGTATTGTTGCAAGGAAAGCGGAAGAGTTGGATGGTATTATGTAACTCTGTAGGTCAGTCTTTCTCCTCCAAAGATAAAAAAACAGCCCCAAAAGGAGGCTGGTTTTTTCTGAGATTTATCTATGGCTGTATCATATGATACTATCTAAACAAAATAATTTTTTTTGTTTTTTTGTAACTTCCTACCTGGAATTTCAGGAAATAGATGCCACTTGGAGCTTTTTTGCCAGAGTTATCTCTTCCATCCCAGGTTACACGGTTAAATGAGTGGTCGGTTATGTGGAATTCTTTTATTAATCTCCCAGTAGCGTTGTAGATTATCAAGTTTCGCTCAATGTTTTCTGTTATCTGCCATCTTATATCTACTTTGTAGCGGGATGGATTAGGATAGATTTCCAATCTTGTTACTTTTTCCTCTACTCCAACCTGTAAGTATTTGATAGTCGCATAGTCTTCGTAGGTGCCTGAACCCATACTCCTTCCTGTGACATAGATATTGCCAGAGTTATCAAGGGCAATTGCATTTGCTTGATCCCATTCATTGCCAGGGCCATCATACCTTTCTACCCACTGCTCCACTCCTGAAGAGTCATACTTTACCGTCGCATAGTCATAATCAGTACCTGAACCCCAACTCCATCCCGTGACATAAACATTACCCGAGTTATCAAGGGCAATTGCATGTGCCCTATCATAGCTATTACCAGGGCCATTATACCTTGCTACCCACTGCTCTACTCCTGAAGAGTCATACTTCACCGTCGCATAGTCTTCAACGGTGTATGAACCGTAACTCATTCCCGTGACATAGATGTTGCCCGAGTTATCGAGGGCAATTGCATTTGCATAATCCCCGTCATTGCCTGGGCTATTATACCTTGCTACCCACTGCTCCACTCCTGAAGAGTCATACTTTACCGTCGCATAGTCATCGTATGTGCCTGAACCCCTACTCCCTCCTGTGACATAGATATTGCCCGAGTTATCAAGGGCAATTGCATTTGCATAATCCCACCAATTACCTGGGCCATTATACCTTGCTACCCACTGCTCTACTCCTGAAGAGTAATACTTCACCGTCGCATAGTCATAATCAGTACCTGAACCCCAACTCCCTCCTGTGACATAGACATTGTCCGAGTTATCAAGGGCAATTGCATATGCCTGATCATAGCCATTGCCAGGGCCATTATACCTTGCTACCCACTGCTCTACTCCTGAAGAGTCATACTTTACCGTCGCATAGTCATAATCAGTACCTGAACCCCAACTCTCTCCTGTGACATAGACATTGCCCGAGTTATCAAGGGCAATTGCATTTGCTTGATCACAGTCATTACCTGGACCATTATACCTTGCTACCCACTGTTCCACTCCTGAAGAGTCATACTTCACCGTCGCATAATCAGATAAAGTGCCTGAACCCCCACTCCATCCCGTGACATAGATATTGTCCGAGTTATCAAGGGCAACTGCATTTGCAAAATCATAGTCATTGCCAGGGCCATTATACCTTGCTACCCACTGCTCCACTCCTGAAGAGTCATACTTCACCGTCGCATAATCAACGAAGGTGCCTGAACCCCAACTCCATCCTGTGACATAGATATTGCCCGAGTTATCAAGGGCAATTGCACGTGCCCAATCATAGCTATTACCAGGGCCATTATACCTTGCTACCCATCCTTGAGCAAGGTTAATAGTTGGCAAAATAATTACAAGCCCTACACACAAACTTAGGATATACTTTTTCATCTTACTTCCCTTTTTTTCTCAAGTGTGTACTTATTATGTTATTTTTTTTAGAAAATGTCAAGGAAAAAAAGACTTTCTATGTTCTTCCTATTTTTAGATCAAGTGTATCTAAGTAATGATTTAACACTTTTCAAAGGTAAAGTTGTACAATATATGGGACAGTCTCAAAAAAGAAAAGGGCAGACACCCCGTAAAGTTGCTTCGCATCAACGGGGCAGGCGCGGGTCTGACCCTACAAATTCTTAATTTCGAAGCGTATAGTCAGGAGCGGGGTCAACGAGACGAGTTTCGCAACTTTTTCTATGAAAAGGATGCGGGGATGTATGTGAGCAAGGCAGTACAGTCGGTAGGAATCAACGGATTTTGATGAGTTTCTTGGTCTCGGTATACTCCCCAGTGGTGAGTTTAAGGAAATAGATGCCAGGGGGAACTGAATTACCTTTGTTATTTGTACCATCCCAAACGATTATTGATTGATACAGGATAAGAGGAAGATGTTTTATCAATCTGCCTGATAGATCGTATATTTTAATCTTACTATCTTGGGTGATATTTTCAGGAGAGTACTCGATACTAATTTTATTTGCAAATGGGCACGGATAAACCTGTAAAAGCAGTCTTCGAGATTTCAGAGGTGTTTTTATTTCCTCAATCCCTGTTTCAACAATAGTGAAGACATCGTCTGATTCATCTTCAGATAGCAGATTGAGAAGGGTGTCATATGCCTGAATCTTCACTTTGCAGGAAGAGGAAATTACATGAGGAATTGTCCAGTCCCACGTAGTGCTGTCTGAACTCACGTTCATTGCAATTGTATCGGGATATGTTTGCCCGCTATCTGTGGAGAAAAGAATGTTGAAATAATAGGGAACAGCCAGATATACTCCTTTCTGCCATGTTATGGTGCACGGTTGATCCCATACATATACCCAGTTTCCGTTCGGCGCAGTAAGATTAACCAAGGTTATGGTAAAATTGCTGTCCGACTCATCTTCCTCCAGTAGGGTGTTTAGTGAATCAAGAGCCTGAACTTTAACCTTACAGGTTGTTGAAAAAATCTGGGGAACTATCCATTGCCAGGTGGTGCTATCCTGGCTTATACCTGTTGCAATTGTATCAGAATAGCTGGCGCTACTATCAGAAGAGAGGAGTAATATAAAACTGTGTGGCATTGAATGAAATTTATCACAATACCAAGTGATTTTATGGGTTGTGGTCCAATAGAGTATTTCCCCACCAACAGGTGAGGTTAAACTAAACTTGCTTGTTTTAATAAGCAAAGTATGCCAATAATAGGTCCATTTGTATTTTCCCAATAAACTATAGCTGCTATCAGAATTCTGGATAACATCAGTACTTGAACAGCCTTTTGATAATACATTGTACGTTTGTGTCCATGTTGTATCACCTAATGAATCAGTTTTTATGAGCCAGATATCACGTCCTTTTGTGCCAATTATACTAAAACCATCGTCGAATGTTTGAATTAATCTGCGAGCTCCTGCGTCTTGACCTTCTCCATATGTCCTTGCCCAAAGCGAATCACCAAGGCTATCTGTTCTTATCAAAAATATTCCCTTATCGCCATAATAACCTTTTCCGCAAACAACTATATATCCATTATCAGATGTTTGTCTTACGCAATTTCCTTTCACTCTGTATGGTGAGCCATAAGTTTTGAACCATTGAGTATTTCCTAGAGAATCGACCTTTAAGAGAAACATTTCATATGTAGCAGGAGCTCCATACCACCAATTATATCTTCCTGTAACAATATATCCACCATCAGATGTCTTTTCTATAAAATTGGCATTATCAAATCCCGCCCCACCAAATAGTTTTGTCCACATTGTATCACCATTTTCGTTCGTTTTAATAATCCATGCATCATCATACCCTACTCCATATGATGATGTGTTTCCTGCGATTATATACCCCCTATCTGAAGTTTGCTTAACTGATGCACCAACTTCACCACCACTTCCTCCATAAGTCTTGGTCCAGAGCGTGTCTCCATTTAAATCGGTTCTAATAAGATAAAGATCCGGATTAGCTGCAGACTTTTTATAGTGACCTGTAATTATGAATCCGCTATCAGATGTAACCTGAACATCATATCCACAATCAAAATTAGTACCTCCATATCTCCTTAGCCAAAGTGTATCGCCAAGGCTATCTGTTTTTACAAGAAGACAGTCAGTATTACCATAACTATTTTCGCCGACAATAATATATCCATTATCATGAGTTGGTTTGAAGGAATAACACCTACCAATATCGTAATCTTTTACCCACAGAATGCTAGGTCCTTGTGCGAGAAGGTTAGCACAAAACAGGAGTAGGATACTCCCAACCACCAATGCTATTATTCGGTTTTTCATTTTGCTCCACCCCATTATAGCACTTTATTCATTGGTTGTCAAGTTAAAGAATGACTCAATTACCAATGACAAATGACTGGTTACGTAACTGTTTATGTTTTCTGGAGTTAAGAAGGTAGGAGCGGGGCCGACGAGACGAGTTTCGCAACTTTTTCTATGAAGGGGAAGCTGGCATGTATGTGAAAAGAACGATGGAATTAGTGGGGATTAGCGGATTTTGATAATTTTCTTAGTCGCCGAATGTTCTCCAGTGTTGATTTTGAGGAAGTAGATGCCTGGCACCAGATCAGCGCCAAGTTGATAGTGGTTAGTGGCTAGTTTAACTGACTTCACCAACCGTCCGCTCGCGTCGTAGATGTCGAGACTAGAATTTTGGGCTTTACTGCTACCTCGAACCTCGAGTCTAGTGGCTTTAGTAAACGGATTGGGTTTAATTCGTAGTTCGAAACTTCCAGGTTTCAATTTTGAATTCTCTTTTTCCTCTATTCCTGCACCAATGTGCCTATATATTCGTAAACTGCTCCAGTCAGCGACATATATCAGCGTGTCCTGTACAAATACCCCATTTGCGATACCCGGAGTCTCGCAGTATGCAATGACCATTGGAGCGAGTGGGTCAGAAATATCGACAACGCTCAGGCCACCTTCATAGTATTCCTTTTGCGAAATAGGATCTTCTGCATCAAGGGCTACTACATATGCGTAATCCCCATTTAACCAAACGTCATATGGGCCACCGATTATGGGAAAAGCACTTGCGACCTTAATAGGATTCAATGGATTTGAAATGTCAACAATATGAAGATATCCGTTTATGACTCCGATACCTCCGCCTGTAAGAAATGCAAATGAATCTCTTACAAAAATTCCACACTGCGGAAGCGATAAAGAGCAGGATCCAACGTGCTGCGGATTTAGTAGATCAGCATAATTGTAAATTTCTAACGACCAACCGTCAGCAACATAAACAAGTGAATCTTTCATTGATAGGTCATATGCATCACCAGGTGTATCGCATTTACCAATTAAATATGGTGATGCAGGATCTGAAATACTTATTGATGCAATACCGAACCATCCTATTGTAAGATATACTATTGTATCTTGCAATACTAAACCCTTAGAATCTCCATCTGGCCCAATGTTACACCAACCAAGTCTATAAGGATTAAAGGGATCAGCAACACTAACTGTTTCAAACCATGTGTGATCCGAATTCAGATAAGCAACAGTATCCTTCACAAAAATATTATTTGCCCGTGCTTCACCTGTCGAGCCCATTACGTAAGGATTTGCAGGATCAGCAACATTCACTACTGTTACACGACCTCTATCAGCAACATAGGCGATAGTATCAATTACATATACCTCACGAGCAGAACTAATAGTTGTACATGAGCCGACGAGTTCAAGAGAATCAGCAAAAATACTTCCATTTCCGAGCAATATTGCCAAAAAGAGAGTGATCGAGAAAGGTAAAATTTGAAACTTCGTTTTTTGCATAGGCCTAATACATTATAATGAGAACCTCTTGCTTTGTCAAGTTTTTTCGAATAACACAATAACCGATGTCGAATGACTATTAACGTAACTCTGTGTGTTCTCTGTGGTTTGATTTGGTAGGAGCGGGGGCAACGAGACGAGTTTCGCAACTTTTTCTATGAGGGGAATGCGGGGATTTATGTTAAAAAAGCAGTGGAATTGGTGGAGTCATCTTCTTCATCTGATTGTCTATAGGGAAATGCATGCACAATTTTCTCAAACCTCTCGTCTGCAATTCGAGCTTTATCCTTTTGAGAATACAACTTGACAAAAAATCTATCTACCCCCTGAAAAAATGCATCAACCAATCCCCTTATTGAGACAATTACTAGGTTTTCATCAATTTCAGGCCTATACCTAACCTCAGGCACCATGTCATCACCATAAACGATGCGTCGGCAGGTCTTATTTCTGCTGCAATTGGATTCAGTTCCATATTGGTGTAACATTCCACATCTGGCTCCGTATAAATCTATGCCTTTGAGTTGCTCTTTGCATGGGAATTTTATGTATCGATCTGCCCATTCTATAAAATCCTTTCGTGTTACATCTTCCTGTTCCTCTGGCATATTTAGAAATGCCATAGTATCAATACCAGAGAGGACTAGTATCACAGTCGCAGCATTACTTTTATTTTCCAATGAGACACGGATTCCTTGTTTAATTCCGTTGTGAACTACATTCATAAACGAGTCTTGGCTAAGATCATCCATTATTATCTCTTCATCCCTCTCTCATTGTTCTGGTTTCTTACTGGAATCCCTTTTCCTCTTAAGATACCGCTTTATCCCAATATTCGTTAACGTTAATGAAACATCGTCTTTCTGTTCTGTGGGATCATTGCCTGAACTGGATACAATAACTGAATCGCCATAATTCGTATAGGAAAAGTATTCCCCTGAATTTAAATCAATACTTATTTTGCGGTCAAAATCATCAATACTTGGTGGATAATGACCATTCCGCAATTTATATCGTTGAACTTCGCTACACAAATGCAAAATTCTAATTTTGGTAAGTATGCTCAGTTTTCTCTCATATAGACGAACTATATTAGCGAGTCCAATCCCATACATAAGATTCTTCAAGCTATAATTCCTGATTCTCTCCTCGATATCCTTCTCTAGATTATCATCAAAATTGAATATCAATGAATCAATATCCTCTTTTTCCTCCAACTCATCACTGAGCTCATTCATGAATCGATACCCACCCAGAATGGCGAAATTGAAAGAGAAAAAATGTTTCCAATTAATATAGCGAAGAAACATCATTGCCATGAATTGACGCGCAGTAATTTCTTTTCTGGATTCAGATAGCATCATGAGGGTTGATTTCGCCTCAATTTCTAATACCCTGGCAAATTTCGGCCATTCTTCCTCAAATACTTTCAGTTTATTCGAGATAATTTCCAATTGAACCTCATCAAAAGCACCAGATTCGAGGCCCATTCTTAGGAGTTTATATGACTGACAAAAGAACCAGCACCCCATCATATAATCGATTGCATGTCCATTTGATGCCACATGCTCTGAAATAGTCATTATTGAAAAGATATCGGCAATAGCTTTTTCATTGTTCATATTTTCAAGATTAAACAGGGATTGAGTATATGCTATATCCACAATTTCATCCAAATTAGACGAAGACATAGAGAAACTTGAGGGTGCCCATATTTCTGGATTATACGGTATTTTACAGAAATCGCATTTGGTTCCATCCCGTAACAACTCCAGAGTTTGTTTATTCTCTCTTATTGCACTAAGTATATTAGGTGTAATTTCGATTTTTCCATCAATGTACTGGAATACATCTTTATGCCAGCCACTATCATCGAATTGCTCCCCAGCACGTGAATAATAAAACCAAGCATTACTGGTGTCATCTACACTCACTTCATCAAAATACTGTAGAACTTTTTCTGCCTCTTTTTTTAGTTGAGGATAAGTAATACGGTCTACTACAGGACCAATTATTTGTGGAAGCAAAAAAACCCCGAATATTACAATGATAAAAGTAAGTACCCTCTTCATCCCTTTCTCATACTTCTGGTTTTAGTTTGATTAGGATGTTTAAAACCGCTTTGGCAAACCAAGCTCTTTCCTTAAGAAAATATCCGCTAATTCCTGCATTATTGGTGCAGATACGTTTATTCTGTAATTATGATCGTATGCATCAACATCAATTATTGGTTTAATATTAGCATGAGCGATTGCGCATCTCCCAGAGTGATAAAGATATTCTCCGAAATCAGTCACACCATCCTTTCTCAATTGGTTCAATTTATCTCTGCTACGAGTCAGTCCTATAATGTTCTTGTTTATCCATTTCTTCTGCTCTGGTCCATTGGCATATTTTATGTTTATGATCTTAAAAAAGCTAAGGAATTTATAGAAATTACTCTTCGAGCTTATTCCCTCTTTGAAAAAACCAAGTCCCAGTTTCTGTAGATGACTATCTGCAATCTGCTCGTAGTAGTCTAGATTGATTACATTTCCTACTCTTGGAAATTTCCTATTCGCTACATTGCATTTTGTTTTGCTTCCTCCACTTACCCATGTAATTACTTCAACCGACGTTCTGAAAAACCATGAAATCTCACTTAGAAATCTTAGACCAGCTTCATAACCTTCTTTTTCTCTATGAATTGGAATCTCAATATAAAGCTCATGTCCTTCTGTATCATTTCCTCTTTTTACCTCAATACAAAAACCATCATACAATACATTATATAACGGTTTACAGAAATCATGGCTTGTATCAAAGCAAATCGTTATCCACCTTGTTGGATTTTTATTTCCATTCTTCACCTTATCATCACCACTTTGTTGAGAGGTTTGTGGTTGAGCTCTCATCTTTTATTCGATTTTTCATTTTGTTCTGACGTATTATAGCATGGGGGGATATGGATGTCAATAGGTTTTGTTGGATGCGAACAATTGTATATTGGTGGTATATTGATGGCGTATTCGTGGTTATTGGTTGTTGAAAAACGCAGGCTGACCCTTCGACTCCGCAGTTCGAATACCTCACTACAGGCTCAGGACAAGAGCCTGCGCCTACAAAAAAATGATTAAGAAATTCCTTTGCGATCACTTCGGTCTGAGTATGTATTATAACAAACAATTACTCAGTGTCGATGACTTTGCGGTGAAAAAAGGTGGGAGCGGGGCCGACGAGACTCGAACTCGCGACCTCTGGCGTGACAGGCCAGCGTTCTAACCAGAACTGAACTACGACCCCGTTAGCATCTATATAACAGAAAAAGAGCCTTATGTCAATAAAAAAACTCTAATTACTCAGATTAAAGTCAAGATTACACAGATTAAAAATAGAAGGCTGTAGAAAGGCGATTGTGAAGCGCAAAGGACAGGGAGCATAGGGCATGGGGCAGTAGTCAGAAGAATAATTGTGCTGCTGTGTTTCAATTTTTAAGTAAAAAGTTAAAAGTAAAAAGTAAAAATTAACAGCGAAGTCAGCTGTGAGATTGCTTCGGTAGTCAATATGGAAGAATACTCGCAATGACAAAATTGCAGCAAAAAGCAAATATTAACCAGGAATTGAGGTGTTTCAGGAATATAATTCAAGTAACAAAATCTGATGAGGTTTCGGGAAATTCTTTGCCGAAACACCGAAAATGACCCAATGACTAATGACCATTGACTAATTGCAAATTTCTCTCTGTGATCTATGTGGTTGTTTTTTCCCTTGACAAATTTAATATTTGCTGTATGTATAAATTGATATAATTTGAAAATTAAGATGTAAGAAGGAGATTATTATGATGGTACAATTATGTAAGTCAAAAATCAAGAATGCGTTTATAACTGAGAAAAATCTTCATTATGATGGAAGTATCACCATCAGTGAAGATATAGCAAGGAAAGCACATCTATATCCAACAGAGAAGGTACTCGTTGTTAATGTTAGTAATGGAAACAGGTTTGAGACCTATATTATCTACGGCGAGAAAAGCAAGGGAATTATTGGATTAAATGGTGGTGCTGCACGGAAAGGAGATATTGGTGACGAACTCCTTGTACTTTGCTTCGGCATTTATGATGAAGATAAAATCGATAAACACAAAATGGTAGTAATTAGACTTGAAGAGGGTAATCTACTTCCTGATGAGGATTCCTGATTGGATAATAGATGGATTAAAGGAAAGGGAAAGAAGCAAGGATTTATTAGTTTTTCTGAAAGATAATGGCATTGTAACAATATGCGAAGAGGCGAAATGCCCTAATATAGGAACCTGCTTTAGTAAAAAGACAGCAACCTTTCTTATTATGGGTTCCATCTGTACCAGAAATTGTAATTTCTGCGCAGTTACAAGTGGAATACCACACCCCCTATCTGAAGATGAACCGACGAAAGTTGCTGAAACTGTAAAAACCCTCGGTATAAGACATACTGTAATTACCTCGGTTACACGGGATGACCTTGAGGATGGCGGAGCAAGTCATTTTGTTAAGACAATAAGAGCGGTGAGAGCTATAAACAGCAGTGTTACTGTTGAAATGCTTATACCCGATTTCGATGGGAATATCTCTTCGGTTGATGAGATAATAAAGGAGTATCCCGAGGTGATAAACCATAATATTGAAACAGTAAAAGAGCTTTATAATGAGGTAAGACCGAAGGCTGACTATAGTCGGTCCCTTAAATTACTTTTAAGAGTTAATCAAAAATCGGACAGGATTACTGCAAAATCAGGAATGATGGTAGGGTTGGGTGAGACAGAAGAACAGGTCTATAAGACGATGGATGATCTTCTCAATGCGGGTGTGCAAATTCTAACAATAGGACAGTACCTGAGGCCAACTAATAAACACCATGAAATAAAAAGGTTTGTGACACCGGAAGAGTTTAACAGATATAGAGAGGTAGGACTTGAGAAAGGGTTTACAGGAGTGGCATCAGGTCCATTTGTACGGAGCTCATACCTGGCGAAAGAAATGTACGAGGAAGCAAGGAGCAAGCAAGGGATGTAAGATGTAGGATGTGAGATGTAGTGTAACAAATTGTTTAATTAGTCCCGATAAAATGTTCTTCAAACATCACGGGATAAATTTGATTTGTTAGATTGGTTTTATTGGTTAACAGATAAACTGGATGTAAGTGAGCACTGCAAACTGGAAATATAGTTGCTATGCGACTGAAATTGAGTTAATGTGTAATTAAGTAATTAAAATATCGAAAGAAAAGAATGAGATTGCTTCGATAGTCAATATTGAAGAATACTCGCAATGACAAAATTGCAGCAATCAGTATAAAGTAATCAGAAAACAGTAAAAAGAAAGAAATATAATGAAAATCTTTGCGATCTTTGCGCACTTTGCGGTGTAAAATTATTATCCATGACTAAATTATGAAACTCATTATATCAACAACACTTTTTAAAGAAAAACACATTATTAGTGAGTTAAATAACCTGAGAGATTTTTTCTTTGATGGTCTCGAACTGAGATTGAAGGAAGGTCATTTTGATTACGATGAAAACAGAGAAATAGAAGAGTTGAAAAAAAGAGCAAGAAAAGAGAAAATAGCGATCTTTTCTCTCCATGCTCCATCTGGAATTGATATTGCATCAGTGGACGAGTGGGAAAGGGTGCGGTCTGTTAGAGAAGTTGAAAAGGCTATTGTCGTTGCAAACAGGCTTGGTGCAGGTTATGTTATCGTTCATCCTGGAGAAATAAAGTCAGATGTCGATTTACAGTTGAGGATGCTAAAAAGGAGTTTAGATGAAATAGTTGATTTTTCTGAGGATTGGGGGATATTTCTTCTTATCGAAAACACACTACCTGGAAAGATTGGTGATAAACCTAAAGAAGTCAAAAGTATCCTGAATATGTTTGAAAAATCAAGTGTTGGATGCTGTTTGGATACGAGCCATCTTCATCTTCTTGGTTCAAAGATGAGCGATGGGATAGAACTGTTGAGTGAAAACATTGAAGAGATCCATATAGGCGACAACCACGGGAAAAGGGATGACCATATCCTTCCTTACGAGGGTAAAATTGACTGGGAGGATTTCCTTTGTGGACTAACAAGTATTCATTTCGAAGGAGCTCTCTGTTTCGAACTTTCTCCTGTAATCGAATACATCCCGGTCTTAAAGAGAATAGAGGAGATATATAAGGAGTGGCAGGGGAGGCTTAAAAATGCATAATGCCATGATAGTATGAGATTGCTTCATTTGAGATTATGAAAGTGTATTCGCAATGACATCTTTTTTTCTTGAAATTGGAAAGAAAATATGATAAGATAAATTAACATTAAACCAGAGGAGGTGTTGTATGAAGAAGTTTGCATTACTTATCGTTCTTCTTTTTCTCATTTCCCTTCTTTTTGTAGGTTGCAGAAGAGGCGAGAAATCACCCGTTGAGGAAGCAGGTGAAAGGATAGAGGAGAAGCTAAAGGTTTCTGAAACCGAAGACCTTTTACTGACAGAGAAAGAAGTGAAAGCCTTTATAAAGGCTTATCCCGTCTTCAAGGCAACAATGGAAAAAGAGGGAGAAAAATTTAAGGGCGCGGATAAAAATATACTGAGAGCAATGAGGAGCGGCAGGCAGGCTGTCAAGTACGTTAAAAGGATAAATAAGGCGCTCAAACCTTACGGGTTTGATATGGAAAGTTTTATGACGACATTCGTAAAGGTCCAGGCATCACATGCCTATATGATGATGGGTGGTATGGACAAACTCATGGAAGAAAATATTAAAAGAATGAAGGAGACTCTTAAGAATCCTAATGTGCCTGATGAAGCGAAAGAAGAGATAAGAGAAAGTATAAAGGAGATGGAAGAGCAGAAAGATTCTGAGGAGATGAAGGCTTACAAAAAGAATGCTGAAATTTTAGAGAAATATAAGGATGATTTGAAAGAACTCTTTAAGTAACTATTCAGGCTAAACCTGGAGACCATACAAACCAGAAATTACGAAATTAGGAAATTGGTACACCAAAAATTGAAAATGCGAAAAATGTGGAAATATCACCCCTTTTCATTCTTCTTATTTCCTCAATTTCCGTCCTTCAATTTTATGTCTTAATTGGGTAACTATGATGAAATTTATTCATCTATCAGATTCACATCTTGGTGAATCAATGCCCCTTTACTGCACCCCGCCAAATAACTGGCGGGGTGAAGGGTTTATCAAGAACTATTACAATGCTCTTAAGCCTGCCCTTCGAGGTGATGTAGACTTTGTACTTCACGCAGGGGATCTCTTTGATAAACAGCATATTAACATGGATATTATTGGTAGAGCGATGGTTCCTTTAAGAAAGATCGCTATAAAGAAGATACCTGTTTTCATTGTTCCGGGTAATCATGAGAGGGAACATATCCCTGGAGGATTGCTCCTCGCAGGAGAGAATATTCACATATTCAGTAAACCTGAAACAATTGAATTCACTGTTAATAACAAAAAGGTTGTTATTGCTGGATTCCCATATATAAGGCACGAATCGAGGAAATCATTCAGAAAGATATTGAAAAAAACAGGATGGAAACATCAAGTAGATGCTTTTAACATACTTTTATGTCATCAGGTTTTTGAGGGAGCAAAGGTAGGTACAAGAAATTTCACATTCAGAAATGGTGAAAATGTTATACCTCTAACAGAAATCCCTCAGGGTTTTAATTATATCGCTTGTGGTCACATCCATAAACAGCAAATAATTAAAACAAAAGTGGTAAATATATACTATGCAGGTTCTACAGAGAGGGTTAGTTTTCAGGAAATGAACGAAGAAAAGGGATTCTTTGTTGTGAGAATAAAGGATGGCATCTCGTATCCTACGTTCAATAGACTTCCTCCAACAACAATGACAATTATTGAACTTGATACAACCGGGAAAGAACCCGGCAAACTTATTGATTTTTTTGAGAAGAGAATTAGTGCAGCAAAACCTTGCTCAATACTTAGATTTCATTTGAAAGGGGAGATTGAATTAGAGAAACTTAAAAATATACCCCTTTACCTTTATAAGAAGAGAAGAGATGATATTAAGGTAGAATTCAGAAAAGAAAGCCTTTCCATACTGAAAGATAAAAGAAGGCGTTTTTATGTGGAAGGAACTGTAAAAAAGAAAGAAAAACCTTCTATCCATTACAGGATTCCAATAGATGACAGTAAGGAAAGATTTCTATTCACAAGGAAAGGGATGGAGAATGTTCCTACTACCCCCGGGATTTACATACTCATGAATAGAGATGAAAGAGTTCTCTACATTGGGAAAGCAAAGAGCTTAAAAAATAGACTCTCATCTTACATTCGGAGAAAAGAAAAGGGAAATGAAGGATTCTACTTCTGGTTAAAACAGGTAAAAATATGTGATATTGTAACAACAGGTGATGAATTTTCAGCACTTTTCCTTGAAATGAGTTTAATAAGGAGTAATCTACCGCCCTATAATAAACAGATAAAAGAATTCCAGAACTACGTTTATTTAACTGTGAGGCAAGACACTTATTTCCCTACAATAAGAGTAGTGGACGAGGTCAAAAATGATGGGAATCCTTATTTTGGTCCATTTAGAAAGGAATATAAAATCAGGGAAAACATTAAACTTATAAATGAACTATTTGGAATAAGGCCCTGCAGGAGGAATCTTAATGATAGTTTGCGACTCTTTTCCTGTCCCTTGGAAGAAATGGGAAAATGCGATGCACCCTGTACAGGTGGTGTAAATCCATCCATTTATCAAGAAAGGGTAAATCGGATGATTGATTTTCTCTATGGTTACGATAATGGACAAATAAGGGAATTAGAAAAAGAGAAAGAAAAATTGATAAGAATTCAGGAGTTCGAAAAGGCATCTGACTTACAGAAAAGAATTGTTAGCCTTACAATAATCTTTAATTCTCTTAAAAAAATCCGAAAGACTACAGAGATACATGGAACTTTGAGTTTAGATTTTGGAAAAGGAAAAAGGAAAACCTTTCCAGTAGTAAAAGGAAGGGTCCTTTGGCAGCAGCAGACAAAAAAGAAGATAGAAGAGAAGTTCGGTTTTCCACCCAAAAAATGGGAACTGGATGAAATGATGTTACTTTCAAGCGTAGTCGGAAGTAATGATAAATGTGTAACTTTAGATAAAAAGAATAGTTATCAAAAGAAAAAACGTGGTTTACATCAACTGAAAGAGGAAGGAGCAGCAGTACTCGGAAAATCTTAGATGTAGCCCTATATTTTTTGAATAAGCAATTGCATCCTCCGATGGATATGCAATTCCATTAAATCCTGACATTATAGCAGTTATATCAATTTGTTTTTCCATTGCACCACCAGGCCTTGCACACCCAACTAAAATGGGAATTTTTGGAAAGCTCTCTCTAGTGAAGATAAATATCTCCCTTATTTTATCGAGTGAAGGTGGTTTTACTTTCATTTTATAAAAAACTGTTCCCTTCAAGTTTTCAACAATAACAAGCACAAGAGAAGATAGATTGTAAGAAGTGAGTCTTTTTATTGCATCAAACTCTCCGATTATCTTTCCGTAGTGAAGACCCAAAACTATATGTGGAGCAACGGCAATACCCTGCTCTAAAAGGTACTCAATGGAGTTATAGAAGTCCTCAGTGGTCTTATTAAGGTTATAAATTTCACTAATTGTCTTATCTCTTCCGATTATATCCATCATTGCCACATCAAAGATACCATTCATCTGCATAGCAGTCTGTTTATCAACAAGTCCTGTATGAGCAGCAAGTTTGAGTTTCATCTCTTCTTTTATCTTTCTAAGGATTGGCAGAAATGGCTTCATAGGAACAGTGCCATCAACGCAGGAACCGCCTGTAATAAGGAGACCTTTGAGACTTTCTTTATTTAATTTTTGGACAAGATTGTAGAGTTCGTCTTCTGAATATGCCCAGTACATTGATTCAAGGAGTTTTCCACCGCAGTGCTTACAGTTGAGAGTACAAGAAGGGCCCGTTAGTGATATGGGAACGAATACTGGGTCTTTGGAATTTGAGAATTCTGTTGTCTCATACCTTTTTAAGGTAGGTGCAAAGAAAAAAATATCTGGTGGAAAGTTTTTCATTCTTATATCAAATGCTTTCTTTAATCCAGGATCAAATTTTTCGTATTTTAATTTATTTAAAGCTCTTATTTTCATTTATTTTGTATCCGCACCTTCTTGCCCCGTTAGAAATTTTCTAACGGTGTTAAGTTGCGTATGAATGTGACGCAGGCTGAAGCCTGCGGCTACCCTCTCATGTCATTACTTATAGAGTTCACTCCGAACCCTTTCCACATCACTCGGTGTGGGGATAAATGGGAAATTTCTAAAATCCGGACCAGGAAGCGAATTTGCGAATGGTCTATTACATGCAACTGTTCCGTTCTCTGCAGGACATCCACTCGTCATAAATGGAATGCCACAATCTATTATTTCTTCAAGATCATCCTTTGAAACACCGAAATTTACTATTTGCTCAATTTTATCAAATTCCATAAGTGAGAATTTAGAAATGCCCTCATCAATAAGATACCTTGCAATCTGTATCCTTCTATATTGGTCGATTGATGGTTGGGGGTGATTGGCAAGTTCTGAGTTTGCTTCAGGAAAGAATGAAAAAAGGTGTGTAAAACCTCCAATGTTGTATATTTTTTGTATAACACTTGTCATTTCTTTCTCTGTTTCTCCCATTCCAACTATGAAGTGGCTACCAACCTTTCGTTCTCCAAAAATCTCCAGTCCATCCTCAAAAAGGCTCCAGTATTTCTCCCATTTATGAACAGGTCCCCTGAATTTCTCAAATAGCTCCTCTGTTGCAAGATCAATGGCGATTCCAATCATATCAACCCCTGCTTCATTCATTTCGACAAGGTTTTGTTTTGTGAGAAGAGTTGGCGTAATCAGCCCTGAAATAGGGATATCCAGCCCTTCTTTTATAATTTTTGTTACTGTTATTAGATCCTCTTTGGCACTTCTGTGTGTAATCATAGAGATACAGACCCGTTTGATTTCATCTTTTCTTTCCACCATTCTTTTCACAACCTCATGGGTGGAGTAAATAGGCCAGTCTACCCGAATAAAACTTTTCTTCTCATATTTTCCAGGTCTTATCCTGTTGAGTCCACAATAGGCACACCGTGCACTACATCCATCTCCGTACGTTAAGAGTAGATTAATACAGTATAATTTTGCATTCCGATAAAAACGTCCTTGTTTCAAACCAAGTGTCATTGCCGCTGCCATACTTGTTTTTATATATTCTGGACTCTCCATATTTCCTCCTATGTGCTTCTTTATTAGTAATTAGTCAATTGTCATTGGTCAATTAGGAATTGAGAATTGGGAAATTAACACCTTTAAAAACTCTTCCAACAGACTTTACTATTTTTGTAATTTCCATTTTACAGTTTATGATATTCAAATCTTACATCATACATCTTCCGTCTTAAATCCACGCAGGCTAAAGCCTGCGGCTACCTACTCCGTTTTTTATTACTCATTAACCTTTTGATAGTATTCCTTGAATGCAACCCATGTATTTCTAATGATATTTTCTAAATTTCCTTTGTTCCAGTTCGTTTCCACATATTTCCTTTTTCTTAGGGCAGTCCCTATGTAGTCTCCCCATAACTCCAGGATTCCCCTATCGTAATCTTCAAGAATACCATTATCATTACTTTTGAGGGATTTTACAATGACTTTGCCAGCCATCTTGCCTGAAGTAACTGCCTGTGGGATCCCTGCGCCTGTAATGGAGTGTGTAAGACCTGCTGCATCACCGATAAGAACGATATTATCTTTCACAACAGTGTCAAGAATTCCACCTGAAGGGATTAATCCCTTTGTAAGTCTAATTACATCTTTTTTTACAAGACGGAGCTTATCAAGGAAGTAATCAAGTACTTTCTGGGGATTTTTCTTAAACTTTACTCCTACTCCTACACCGACATTGAATGTTTCTGCTTTCGGGAAAATCCATCCATAACCCCCAGGGCATCCGTCAAAAAAATAAACCTTTGTCGAGTTAGAGTCTCCTTTTTTTAGGAGTTCAACCTGGCAGGAATTTACAAACGAGCGGTTTCTTGAACCTATGCATTTCCCGATAGTTGAAAGAGGACCATCTGCACCTACAATAATCCTTGCAAGAAATCTATTTTTCCCCTTTTTCATTCTCACCAAAACACAACCATCTTCGATTCCCTCAGCCTTAGCACCAATAATCATCTTAGCACCTTTTCTTATTGCATTGAGACAGAGAGCTCTGTCAAAACTCATTCTGTCAATGAGGTATCCAGGGGATTTTGTTTCAATTGTTTCATTAAATTCAATAAAGGTTTTCATAGAAAAAACCTCATTTGATATAAAATCTCTTTTTATGTCAAGTTCCCTTAAAAAGAGTTTTGGGATATACTCTGCACACTGAACAGGTTCTCCAACGGATGACTTCTTCTCTATCAACACAACGTTGAAGCCTGATTCTGCTATAACAGCAGCACAGGATGAACCTGAAGGTCCGGCTCCTACAACAAGAACATCAACCTTTTCCATTGTTCACAATATTTATTACCTTTTCAAGAAGCTCGATTCTTAGATCAGTCTTTTTTTCAAAATTTCCTGCGTATGCCTTCTGCTCTTCACCAAGTTCGTAACATGTAGTGTTGTCTATATTGATGAGTATTCCTGGTAAACCTGCTCTCTCGAAGTCCTTCTCATGCTTTATATAAAAAGGTTCACAGCAGCATCCGACAAAAGCCCGTTTACCCTTTTTCCTGTACCTTAATATTGTTTTTATCAGGTCTTCAAAGCTGACGATGGATACAGGAAGAAGGTCATTATCCTGTCCTATCTGATAGGCATCTCCAATCGTGCATCTACCACAGATTGTACAATCCTTTTTATACCTGAGTTCACACTCGGTCTCTTTTGAGCAGTATGGTAGTAGTAGAAGGTCAGGTTTTTTTTCTAAAATAGATTCAAAAGGTTCAATGACTGTGAATATATGATTTGCTTCATCTAAATCAAATCCATATTTCAAATACTTTATTTTTGATAGAGCTTTGTCAATAGTGAAATTAATATCTTCTGGTTTTATACCAACTATCTCTATATCATTTGTTTTGAAGAAATGTAGGATTTTCTTTTTTATCCTTTCTGAATCAGCTTTTATGCCTTTCAATGAGGCTTCAAGGTCATAGATGCCCCTTACAGGGAAGGCAAAGAAATCTCCCGTAATAATAATCTGTTCAATTATCTTTGCACGTTGAGCGTATACCAATGAAACCTTGATAAGTCCCCCTTCAGTTTTGTGCGAAGCGAATAATGATGATGCGACGTCGCTTTTACTGAGGTATATCCATTCCTTCGATTCCATCTTCTTTAACTTCTCATTATAAATTTCTTTCTCCTCCTTAAAGAGTTCTCCTTCCTCTAATATAACAGAGAAGGTTTCTTCAAACCCCTCCTTAATTTTTTTCTTCAATGTATCCATATCAGGTCTTTGTCCCAATTCTTTGGAAAGCCAGGTTACCCTATCTTTAACAGACTCTATCTCCTTGTCCTTTAACTTTTCGAGGGGAATCCTTAGTGCTCTCATCATTGTGTTTACATCAAAATCTATAAGTAGCGTTCCCTGGAACATAAAGGAGTTTCCCATCTCTGTTCCACCTGTTCCTGAGATCTTCCTGCCCTTTATTTCAATATCATTTTTTGGTCTGAAGCTTGCATTTAAACCGATTTTTTTTAATCCTCTAATTACGCCTTCACATATCTTTTCAAATAGAAGTTCACTTATTACAGAAACTCCTACGTCATCTTTTGATGCAAATAATTCCCACCCAAGCTGAGTTCTGTCAAAATATATAGCACCGCCACCTGTAATTCTTCTATTAATCGCTATTCCCTTTTTTTGACAGAAATCAACCCTTATCTCTTTCTCTATTGATTGATGGTAGCCTACAAGCACTGCTTCAGGACTGAACTGAAGCCACCTGAGGGTATTGGGAATAAAGCCTTTTGAATGTGCTTCAAGAATAGCATCATCAAGGGCAATATTCTCTGCGGCTCTTCTTATACCTGTATCTAACAGACGCCACTTTTTCGTATTACTCATTTGGACCTGAATATAACAAAACTTTTATGCAAAGTCAAATGAAAACATAGGAACTAAGAAGAAAAGAAGAGATTGGATGTAGGATTAAGATGAAAGATGGAAGATGTATATGAATTTCTTTGTGTTCTCTCTGGTTGAAAGATTTTCTTGACAAAAGATAAAAGATGTGATGTAATGGTTTTGAGATGAGCGAGAGTCTTGTTTCAGGAGTTGATTGTTGAGGTTAAGCCTGACAAAAGCAAAAAAATTCATAAAACAATTGCGCTCTTTAAGTTCTTTTGGGAAAAAAACATCAATTATACAACTCCTTGATATGATTATACTTGGCTTTCGCTATGGATTGAGTCCTCTTGAATATTATATTTATGGATTTGATAAACCATCAATTACGAGGAAGGAAAAACTTTCGTTTGTTTCAAATGAGAAGATAATAAAAATCTTCAGACCATCCCTTAATCATAAAAGATGGATTCCAATACTTGAGAACAAACTCCTCTTCTTCCTTTACTTTTCTCAACTTGGTTTCCCTGTTGTAAAAGTTTATGGATTCTATTATCCTGAAAGGGGTTTTTTCCTTAATGGTTCTCCCCTGAGGAAAAGAAGCGATTTTTTGAGATGGCTCAATAAGACTAACATTAAAGGTTGTGTTATTAAACCTGTAGGTTCTCTTGGAGGCAAGGGAATAATGATATTTGAAGAACTTATTTCACCAGGAGTTATGAGAAGCAATGATGGAAAGAACTACAGTCTCAATGAGGTTTTTTCCCTTATGAAGACAGATATTGAAATAAGACAGTTGAAAGAGGACAATTACAAGGGATATATCATCGAAGAGAAGATTGAACAGGATCCAGCAATGAATGTTTTATCAGGGAAATCCCTCAATACAGTTAGAGTTTCAACCCTCATAACACATAATAATGAAATACTTATTGATTTTGGAATGCTCAGGGTTGGAAGAAAGGGAAGCATTACAGACAATCTTCACCAGGGTGGCTATGTTGTTAATATAAATGTTGAGGATGGGAGCATTGGTGAAAAAACATTTGGATATAAAGAAGAAGGGGGTCCATGGATCGAGGAGAAAGAAGAAAGAATAAAAGATTTTTTTACAGATTGTAAGGTTCCATTCTGGCATGATATTGTTTCGCTTGCTAAAAAAGCCGCTTCTTTTTCGCCGGAGTTGCGTTCTGTCGGCTGGGACATAGCAATCTCAAAAAACGGCCCGGTATTGATGGAAGGAAATGATAACTGGGATATGGTTATTGCACAGGTTCTTTCCGGTGGATACCTTACAGAAGAAAGAAGGGAGATATTGAAGGAATATGGAATTGTATTTCCAATGTAGAGATATCAGAAAATCAGAGTACCAGAACATCAGAGGACCAGAATACAAGGAACAGGGATAAAGGATGGAGGATATGACTTGGAGTAGCAGGCTAACCCTTCGACTCCGCTCAGGACAAGAGCTTGCGGCTACAAACACCGATATATGATGCATAGAAAGTTGCATTGGGCATGTTCTCAACAAAGGATGAAAAAATGACACAAGGAAGAACATAAATGAAGGAGAGTTTTGCACGTAGGGTAGGGGGATTTGGACTTGGTACTGCCATCTCAAGGATTCTTGGGCTCCTGAGAGAGATGACCTTTGCTTACCTCTTTGGAGCAGGAATGATGATGGACAGTTTCCGAATTGCATTCAATATCCCCAACCTTTTAAGAGATCTATTTTCAGAAGGTTCTCTCAGTGCAGCATTCCTTCCCATCTTTTCTGATTACGAAAGTAAGAGAGGAAAGAAAGAGGCTTTTCGCTTTACAGGATATGTCTTCAATGTCCTTCTTCTTTTTATTGGTGCATTGGTCGCTATTGGTATGGTATTTTCACCACAGATTGTCCGTACCATTGCATATGGATTTACAAAAGACCCTGAAAAATTAGCGCTGACCATTCATTTAACCCGCATCATCTTCCCATTTGTAGTTTTTATGGTACTTTCAGCACTAACAATGGGTATTCTGAATTTTTATAACCATTTTTTCACAACCGGCTTTGCCCCTGCACTTTTCAATATAGGAATAATTGGATGTGGATTTATCATTTCTCCTTTCCTCATAGAAAGAGGTATTCCTCCTATTCTGTCCATAGCAGTAGGTGTTTTAGTAGGTGCTTTTCTACAATTACTTATGCAGATACCATATTTCATAAAATCGGGTTTTAGGCTCTTAAAAGGAATAAATTTCAGAGAAAAAGGGCTCTTGAGATTATTAAAGATAATGATACCCATTGAATTCAGTTATGCGGTTACAAGAATAAATGTAATGGTTAATATGTTCCTTGCATCCCTTCTCGTTGAGGGTTCTGTTTCTTATCTTGGCTATGCTATGAGATTGATGCAACTCCCTATAGGTGTTCTGGGAATGGCTGTAGCAACTGTAACATTGCCAGATGCAGCGAGACTTGTTTCAGAGTCAAAAGATGAGGAAGTCATAAAGACCTTCTCACGCTCTATCAGATTCGTATTTTTTCTTACAATTCCCGCATCAGTTTTTCTCTTTATCTTAAGGGTTCCAATTGTAGGTCTTATTTTCGAAAGGGGTGCATTTACAATACAGGATACTCTCTTTACCTCCCAGGCACTTGCATGCTATTCACTTGGAATATTTGCGATGTCATCTTCAAGGGTTGTGACAAGTATATTCTATGCATATAAGGATGCTCGAACACCAATGGTATTGAGTATCTTCACCGTTATTCTCAACATAATCCTCTCTTTGATACTTATGAGAGTCTTATTTTTCCGAGGTCTTGCACTTTCTGCTTCAATTGCAAGTATCTTTAACCTCACTATTCTTATGTGCTTCCTTCGGAAAAAATTAAAGAATATAGATGAGAAGAGAATACTTAATGATTTTTTAAAAATCGTTGTAGCCTCTGGTTTATCCGGAGGTGCAGTTTTTGGCCTGCTTTTATATCTTAAAGGATTGCTGATATTCTCAAGACCGCTAAATTTCCTTATCGAATCCATTGGTCTCTTTATTATTGGTGGAATTATCTACCTTATCATTTCACGGATTTTGGGAGTGGAGTCCATAAAACACATTAAATCCCAGTGGAGACGATAACATTTTCGTTTCAATCGTTTAGTTTGTTAGTATCGCTAATATCGTTCGGGTGTTTCGGTAGCCTCAGGCTCTTGTCCTGAGCGGAGTCGAAGGGTCATCCTGCGGCTACCTACTGCTTACTGCCTACTATCTGTTTCCTCGGTGCGCTTTTTAGTTTCCATCCCTTACGTATTGCCAATATTAAGAAAATCCACATTATAATACTTAAAGGAATTACCAAAAGGATAATAAAAATCTTTCCTGAAACCAGAAAAACATTGTAAAGACTGTGTAGAAGAATCGGAATAAGTAATGCTCCGAGAAGCCAGAGAAAGGGTTTACGAGAGAATTTTGCCCCACTCAAGAAGAAACCCATAATCCCACCGAAAAGTGCATGAGCAGGAACAGAGAGGAAGAAACGGAGAAAGCCCACAGTAGCACCGAGCGAGACAACATATATAATATTCTCAAGTGTTGCGAAACCAAGCGACGCTACCATTGCATAAAGAATACCATCATACCATTCATTGAATTCCCGTGATACAAAGACAACTGCCATAACCGCTCCAAACTTCAGAGTCTCCTCAACCGGACCAACAACAAGAAACATGTAAGATACCTGAAGTATATGTTGAGAAACGGTTCTTGAGAATGGGGTAAAGAGAGACTTCGCAAAGATTTCTAAAAGCGCAACGGGAATGGATGCGGCAACACCTGCAAAGAAGGTTGCAAAGATAAGGGAGAGAGGTTCTCTTTCTCTGTCAACGAAATAGAATATGATGAGAAGAAAAAGCCCGGGCGAAAGTGCTAAATTAAGAAGTATAAGGATCATTTTCCAGAGAATTGTGAGTCTTTAGTTTAATGTCCTTGGTCTTGTGTCTAGTTTGGGTTTACATCTATGTATCTATAGTTTAGTTTCAGATGAGTTTCTTCTTTCCCTTTGTAAATGAAAAGGATAGAGTAAGGGAGTGATATGGTATCGATATTCCGAAAGTCTTTAAATTTCACTTCGAGCAATTCCTTCCTTTCCTTTTTTCCACACATATAATATTCTATTCTATTCTCAAGAGACGACCATCCAAATATCTTATTGTTGCTGCCTGCCTCAAAGATGAACTCAATTAAGTTTTCGTTCTTTTTTATACAATATGAAGGTAATTGCAAAGTATCAAGCAGAACCCTTCCTGTTGTGAGGAATGGTACTGAAATGGGTGAGATGGGGATACCTGTATAATCTTCTATGTTAAAATCATTTACAGATCCTTCTACTGGTTTATCAAGCATGGGGGAGAAAATGTTGAAACTGTCATTTTTTATCTCTATTTGTAAAAGTACCATTCCAAAAAGCCCATAAAGTGTTATTCCCCATCTTCTTAGTTTTTCTGAATAGAATATTGAGAAGTTTCCAAAGAATTCGTTGTCAAGTTTATTTATCTCGAAGCTTCCATTACCTGAAAAACTATCTATCTTGCATTGCAACATGTATTTATCAAGGAAGGCTTCGTAGTCTCCTTCTGGACATGTAACTATTATCCCCCTCTTAGCACAACCTGTGATGCATAAAAGAAGGCTGATAAGAAATGTGATTAAAACCGAACCTTTCACTTTGGCTTCACAACCTTACCTGTGTATATGGGATTCCCTTTAATAAGCATCTTATTTTTTCATAGTAACTTCTACCTTATTAGCACAATTTTCTTATTCTCCGCAAACCCTTTCTCTGGAATCTCCATCCTTATAAAGTAAATACCCTGCGGTAACCTTCTTCCCCTTTCATCCTTACCATCCCATGTTATTATTCGTTCTCCCTTTTCTAACCTTCCATCAAGCAGTCTCTTTACCTT